>Ga0099797_100068_pt1 | contig 58750 bp, 23 predicted proteins | sample Uncmet_Sort48C_1_FD_89871 | JGI IMG/M metagenome (GOLD analysis project Ga0099797, IMG submission 89871) | Marine eukaryotic communities from CALCOFI LINE 67, Pacific Ocean - C012_Sort48C_1 | ecosystem: Environmental > Aquatic > Marine > Oceanic | place: Pacific Ocean: Monterey Bay | collected...
AAAGTTACCAATATGATTTATATGAAAACGGCTTAGCGCACTATCGCTTTGCGATGCTCGTAATGCTTGAGTGCTCTGTAATCGTTTAAGTTGTTTCAGCTCTTTACGCATACATGAAACTGCTCTACTTAATGCCGTTCGTCTCATACGTTCTTGTTTACGTTCAATTGAAGGTAGAACTCCGATACCGTATTTTCTTAGTAAAGGTTTCGAGTTTTTGATGCTCATTCCAAAGCTTGCACATGAACCTAACCTCATTTTAAATGTTGCAGGATCTTTATCATACACTTCTTTGTGCCTGGTACCAAATGTTGGTTGCAAATCAGTTTGCGATTTGGAAAACTTTTTAATTTTTTGAGAGTTAGATAACTTAGCATGAACACCCCAACTTCCCATCGTTGGATCTGGAATGGTAGCTTGAGGAACATAAAATGCTTTAATGTTTGATGTTCTCATATATCGTTTTCGTTGCTGTATTGGTTTTAATTGTTGGTGTTCAGTCTCTTGCATATTTACAATTGATTCCATCAATGCAGCGCGCCCTACTGGCCCTAATGTTTCATTTCGTCTTTTGTCTCTTACAGATGGAGATTCAGGCCTTGCTGCAAGCGGCACATAAATATTCTGCGTCATCCATGTAGGACAGTTGCTAGAAACAGCAGAATCATCCAATTCTCCTGGCCCAAGTATTTTCTGTGTGGACATATTGTCTTAAGAACACTAAAACAAACGCCTGGCACTTCACGTCAATTACCACAATGTGAAGAATACAAAAACCAATCGCCTAGTTTTTCACGCCAATTACACAATATGACACAAAAAATAACGCCTAGCTCTTTATGTCAATTATTAACTTGAATATGTATCAACCCATTTTATAACAATAATTTATTATTAATTATTATTATTATAATAATATATATATTATCTATCTTCTGCCAATATAGCCAGAGATACTGCGGTAAGAAAATGCAAAGATTGCAACAAAAACTTCTGTTTAGCGTGTTATGTTGAAGAGCACCGTTCCTCTCGCAAGGAAGATCATTCATGGCAACTTGTTTTACAGCCGTCAGAAATAATTTTAATGTGCTCAACGTGTACTTCATCCGCTGAAAAATGGTGCCCTGATTGTAACAAGAATTATTGTGACAATTGCTTTCTATGGGAACACTCTGAAGGGATAAAAAAACAGCACCAAGGGAAAAGCTTCATCCGTGGGTCTCCTGTATGCGTTGAGTGTGAAAATCGCATTGCTGAGGTTTCATGCCATGATTGCATGGATGTATTCTGTAGACCTTGTTATGCAAGTCAGCATAGAAGTGGAACTAAAAAAAATCATACGAAAGAAGTGCTAGATATTTTCAAACAAATATTAAAGGAGGGCGAAGAGTATTGCCTTGTATGTGAAATTCGGCCTGCCGATCGAGCATGCGATAGCTGTGGCGATCCATATTGTAAAAAATGTTTTGAAGCTGAACATTCGAGAGGAAACCGTGCTGACCATACATGGACACCGTGGAAAAAACTGGCAGCGGGGAGAGATTGGGTTGAAATTAATGACGAGGAGAGTGGTAGAATCTTGTATTTTAATGTAAAAACAAGGCAAACGACGGAAAAAAAGCCTGTTGGTTTAATGTCAGGTAAAGAACGTGCTTCGCAGAAAAAGCGACAAGCGGCAGAACGTGAAATGAAGATTCGTCTAGAAAAGGAAGCAGAATTAATAGAACTGCGGAGAAAAGTGGAAGAAATGGAAGTAAATGCAAAACAAACCGAAGAAGAATTGTATCTAGCAAAACGAGCAAGGGCGCCAGAAGAAGAAAAAAAGAAAGGATGGTTTGGCAAGAAACGTAAAACTAAGGCACAAAAAAAAGAAGAAGCAAAATTAAAAAAAGGTAAAATGAAAGAATTTTTAAAAGATCGTTTAATAACTGAAGAGAGGCAAAAAGAATTAGACTATGAAACTAAACAATTCGGTAGCGATTTGTATGAACGCTCAGTATTAAATTCGCTCACAGTTGATATGACAGGATTAGAAGACCCCAAGAAGAAGAAGAAGAGAAAGTCGTAAATATTCTCATGTATGTATCATAGACATTATATAATTAATTCTTACTCATTTATTTAATAAAATATTATTTAATTAATTCTTACTCATTTATTTAAGTATCATAGACATTACGAGTATATAAATAAGTTTATGTCACATTATAAATAAAATATACGACTCGTACGAGTACAATTTTAAAAAACCTATATATATTAATGTGGTATTACACGACCGTTACTATGTATATATATTAAAATATCTCATTACTTTGTAAGAGAAACGTATTTTTGTGAGTAAATTAAAAATAAAATTAAACATGTGCGTAATCTTGCGGTGTATGATATAAATATTATTAATCATTTATGTTAATTAAAATGCTTGCTAAAATTATTTTTCAAAACTTAAAAGTCAATCCCAGTTAATCGTTTTTTTCCACGTGGTTTTCTATTTTTTGTTTTACCCTTTATTTTTTGCTGCCGTTTAAAAATTAACGCCTTTACCCCCCCTCCGTTCCCGCCACTACTCCCAACTTTTTTTTTTGTAGCTTTTTGATCTCGTTCATCTGCTGTTGTTGTTTGAACAGATTTCAATTTCTTGCCTCTCTGAATTTCTGCCAATAAAGACCCCATACCACCTGTCATCACTGGGCGGGGAGGTGGTAACGTGTTATTAATAGGTAATGGCGGCGGCGGTCTTCCGCTGTTGATAGGTAATGGCGGTGGCGGTCTTCCGCTATTTAATGGTAGAGGCGGTGGCGGTCTAGCCATTAGCATTGGCCTTGGCATGCCTCTTGGCGCATTAACCACAGATCTCTTTGGTGGAGTTGGTTTCCCACGGCCTTTTAAAGTTGATCTTCTTTTTGGCACCACAGGTGCATTTTTCTTCTTTAAAGGCTTTTTAGTAACATTACTACTAGTGTTATTGTTGGTATTTTTACCAACACTTTCTGTGATAATACTTTCTGTAAATCCATAATCTATGCCTGTTAATCGTTTCCCACCTTTTCTCTTCAACCGCTTTGCTTTCATTTGTTCTTGCCTTTTTAGCATTTGCGCCATGATCCCACCACCACCTCCTCCCACCTGCTTCCTACCCTTTCTCGTACTAGGCGCTGCTTTTTTCAATGAACGCCCAGCACGAATCTCTGCAAATAAATCCCCCATTTGCATCTTAGGGGGGCGGACAATATCACTTTTGTTGCTACTCATTGCAGAGGTAGGCAATGGTGGTGGCATTCTTGGCATTCCTTGTGCCGGGATTGGTAGTGGTGGTGGCATTCTTGGCATGCCTTGTGCCGGGACTGGTAGTGGCGGTGGCATTCTTGGCATTCCTTGCGCCGGGATTGGCAGTGGTGGTGGCACTAGTGGAATTCCTTGTGTCGGTGGTTGACTTACGTGGGTGGTGTTCGAGGGTAGTGATTGGGGATTTCTTCTAGGTACTTGGCTCGAAGAAGAAATTGGCCTGTTCAACAGAACTCCTTGTTGTTGTTGTTGTTGCTGCTGCTGTTGGATTGGTGACACGTTTCTTTGTTGTGGAGTATTGTTACTCGAACTCCATTTTTTTTTATTTTGTTGTACTTGAATTTGTTTTTGTACCGCTGGTTTTGATTGAAACATACTTGATTTGGTTTTCAATTCACCAAAATTGCTTTTCTTCTTTTGTAGATGTGTTGCCTTTATTTCGGTTCTTTCAAATTTTGGTTTATTGCTAAACATATTTGCTTTTGCTAAGAAATCCGCTTTATTGCCTCGTGACGATGGACTAACGACGTGTTCTTTTGTCACTTTGGTATGTGAGTTTTGTGCCATATTATTGTTGCTGAACATATTTGCTTTTGCTAAGAAATCCGCTTTATTGCCTCGTGACGATGGACTAACGACGTGTTCTTTTGTCACTTTGGTATGTGAGTTTTGTGCCATATTATTGTTGCTAAACATATTTGCTTTTGCTAAGAAATCCGCTTTATTGCCTCGTGACGATGGACTAACGACGTGTTCTTTTGTCACTTTGGTATGTGAGTTTTGTGCCATATTATTGTTGCTGAACATATTTGCTTTTGCTAAGAAATCCGCTTTATTGCCTCGTGACGATGGACTAACAGCATGTTCTTTTATTGGTAGTTGCTTATATTTTGAAGATTCTTGTGGCGAATTTAATACATTTTGACTGGTTAGTATTTTGATTCCTTTACGACCAATGCTTTCTTGCTCTATTTTAACTGGCGATACTTCCATATTATGAATGTTATTGTTATTTAAAGTCGATACTGTGTTCGCTGCTTGCTTTGATGGCTTCACTGCCCTAGGTTTTGGCGTTGGCGGATGCTCATCACTGTATATCTTTTTTTGTGGCTTATACAGTGAATCAAACGTCCGGTTTTTATTGTCGATCACATCGCGTCTACTATCATGAATCTTATTGTTATTTAGAGTCGATACTGTGTTCGCTGCTTGCTTTGATGGCTTCACTGACCTAGGTTTTGGCGTTGGCGGATGCTCATCACTGTATACCTTTTTTTTTGGCAGCTGCAGTGAATCAAAGGTCCGGTTTTTATTGTCGATCACATCGCGTCTATTATCATTGATTCGACTCGTATTTTTTGAACTTACTGGCGCTTTTGGCGCGACTCGATTAGGCGGGCGGTTCATATCTTTTACTTGTTTAGACTTCTGAGCGTTTACGTTCCTACTATGCGTTGTTAGTGCATTTGGCATTATTATTGGTGTTGTTGAGCTATTTGCCACTTTGGTTTGTGAAACTTGTTTGTTTATCATCCGTGTTGGTGGTGTTGGTTTGTTTACCGTCCGTGTTGGTGGTATTGGTTTAGAAGATTGACGTATTGATGCGTTAGGCGCGGAGACATGCGTTGGTTGCATCACTGTAGTTGGCGGTGGCATGTACGAAGAACGATGCCCGTTGGTTTGGTTAATTGTTTGAACCGGTTCTAATGTAATAATTGAACCACGCAATGAATTTGAAGATGATTTACGCGTGATTGAGGATGGGGAAACCATTGGAACATTGTCGTCGTAAATTAGACCATTAGTACTACTATTATTAGGTCCAGTTTGCTGCTGCTGCTGCATTATTTGCGGTTCAATTAAGGCAGCATTTCGCGGCTTTTGGTTACTGTTTGTTGCCATTGCCTTCATCGTGCTATTCGTGTTACTACTAAGAGAAGCTGCGCCATTGTAGCTTGTGCTATTGTAACTACTATTGTTCGTCGTCGTCTTCGCTCGAATTATTGGGACATTAAATATACCACCAGCATTTTCAATAAGAAACAATGTAATATTATTCACAACTTTTTGATGCTTTGCCAGTGTATCTAAATTTTGCACTTCTGGACGTAAAATAAGTGGACCAAAAGAATAAGCAAGTAAATTAATATTTATATTGGTCAATGAGCCCAGTGTACGAAACAATGCCGATAAAGTTAAATATTGCAAATTTGAAATTTTGGATTTCAATAAATTGTTTAAAGGTGCAATAATTTGCTTATTATATCCACTGCCACCCAAGCTTGTATCCATTGACACTATTGTATTATATAGTTCTGCTGGTATTAATGATGTTTGTTGCCCTTTCAATTGGTCTTTCACTACTTGTGCCAATGCGTATGGGTTGCATTTATACAGACACTGAACCAATGCTGAGTGTTTCATACCCCCGGCCATAAGTTGTTGCGCTTGTTGTAGGAACTGCTGATTAATATTTTTTTCAGCAAAAATATTCTTTACATTCGAATAATACAAACGTATGAAATGCAGCAAAGCATCAACGTTTTGAACTGGTTTAAGGTATTGTTGCGGAACTAAGCCTGCATGTTTCCCGAGCGTTGCAGTCCACCATCCGTCATTACCAATTTCATAAATATCTAAAACGTCGCCACGAAGAAACGATAACTCCTCGTTACTGTCCGCTTCACATGGATACGATGCACGGGCAAAAGCAAGAACTTTTCTAGCGCTACTCATAATTATATGATAAGTATTGGTGTGTGTGTGCGCGTGCGCGTGTTTTTGTGTGTGTGTGTATTTATATTATCAAAAAGACTTGAAATATTTGAATGAACAATGTAAGTATAATAAGCAAACGCTTACCCAATGAAGAACTTCGCCTTGGAGAAAATCCGCGGCACAATTGTACATAATAATAAAAATAAAAAAAATATAATATAATATAATAATAAGTGCATAATAATGCACTACTAATAATATAAATAATAATAATAATAGTAATAATAATAAATAATAATAAATAATAATAATAATAATACGACGTGATAATTAGTCTAATGATAATAAAAAATATACAATACCCATTATTATTATTTATAATATATTATTTAGTTTGTTGTTTTCGATGAACGCGCTCAGCTCAGTTTCTGGTGTGTGGTGTGGCGTCTGAGATGAGCTGAGATGAGACGGAAAAAACCATGCGCCCGCCAATTAAGGTATTTTATCCGTCATATAATACCTTAATAATAAAACCATCAGTTTCACTCTAACTCTGTGTTACTTGCATACTATTGTTCATGGATGATGATTATAAGATGGTTTTTTGTAATAATATTATTATATAAAATAAATATTATGGCCTATTTTATTATTATGTATTATTATTTATTTTTTATACTACCTCCTTGTTGTCGTTATATTTTTTATTATTGTCATCATCATTATTCCAATTGTATATTATTATTAATTTTATCATCATCCTCTTCTTCTTTATTATGATGTATATAATTGGTGTAACCATGAGAAGTTACTAGCACACGGACACATGCCTCCCCGTTGGCCGGTGAACGCAGATTGGAACACCTTGTATCAATTTTTGCGACCAATAAAGACAACGGCAATATAAATCATTACAACATGAAATCGATTAGGAGACAGGTTTCAAATTCAGTGATCAATGTTGGGAATATGATAACAAAAAAAATGGAAAATGTGAAAACGAAAGGTGGCACTAAATTAAAACTACAACTTATTTGTCCTGTAGATGGTTACCCGGGCAAACAAATAACCATATCAACGCCAGACCATCAAATGTTAAATGTTATCATTCCAAAACATGTCATGCCAGGAAGACCATTCAATATTATATATACACCATTGAATACATTACAACAACAATTCCAACAAAATGTGGTTGATCCAATCAAAGAAAAATTTTCACATTTAAGTGATGGAATCCGTTTAAATGTTAAAGCACCACCCACGTCTAAACCAGGTGATTTAGTAACAGTTACGCATGGAGGGTTGAAATACAATGTTCAAATTCCAAGCAATTGTCCATTAGGGGGAATGTTTATAGTCCAATTGCCCAGTACCAATCGCCAGCACCAGCAGCATTTACCACCATCGCTCGAACAGCTAGAAGATCAAGCAGCAGAAGCGAGAGAGTATTTTCAAAAATTTGATACAGATCATAATGGAATTTTAGATTACCATGAATTTACTGAATTTTTAAACTCATTAAATATACCAAAAAGCGTAATTTGTGAAGAAATTACACGTGTTGATATTGATCATTCGCATACGGTCGATTTCAACGAATTTACAATCTATTATAATTTATTAATGGACCGAATATCGAGAGGAAACATTAAAGAATGTTTAGTTCACGTTGTAGAAAACCCGTTTCCTGGATCGTTGCCCGACGCTGGCAAAGTTGTTCATTTTTTAGTTTTGAAAGATGTAGGGATAGCGTTAGTCAGTGATAATTTAAAGAAAAGAATTACAATACAATTTAATAGTATTGGTTCGTACAAAAAAGAAAACACCCAAGAACTTCAAATAACATTAACACCCGCAAAAGGCAACAAAGTCTTTATATTAAGTTTTATAGACATTGATATTTTTGCAATTGTCCTTGGAGAATTAAATCGAGCAATGGCTGAAACAAATGACATACGGGGTCAACTAGCATCTAAACAAGACGAATTGGAACGATTACAAAGAGAAATTGACGAGAAAAAAAAAGATTTAAAGAAACATATGGTTAGCAGCGCTATAACTGTTGTAGATGATACGTCACAAATACATACAGAAGCTAAGGTGGAAGTATTGATGGAAGATACTCAAAAAGCTGCGGATCAACACACACAAGCTTTGGCAATGCAAGCAGAAAAGAAGCGATCCCAATTACAACAAAGATTAAAAAACCGGAATAAAAGAAATACAAACAATAAAAGTATCCAAAAGGAAACGCATGCACGGAGAGCAACAATAGTTAAACCAGGCAAAGAGTTTATTTAATATTATTCATATATATATATATATATATTAATAGCACCAGCGGTTTCACTTCCAATTCGTAACCTCGAATCATATTACGAGTATATATGTGATGATATGATATATATACGTAGACTTCGAGAGAGAAAGTGTGATGGAAGGAACGAGAGAATGAATATCACTTATATATATATAGTATTTACAGGGAGTAAATTTTTATTAAATAAATGAGTAAGAATTAATTATATATACGTATCTTCAAGCGAACGATATGTTCATTTCAATTATGATTAAAGTGCTAAAGTAATATATAGGATATAATAAGTTCAATAATAATACATAATAAATATTATTTATATTATTTCTTCAATTATGTATTGTATGCTATTATATATGTATTCCTCTCACTTAGGATGAAAATAGTACAACAATTTTTAGTGTAAATACAACTTTTATTACTATCAAACTAGAATTCATTTTGAGTTTTAAAAACCTTAATAATAACAAAAAAGGAGGAGAGAGTCGAGATATAATAGACACGATAATATGCCCAAAAAATGGAGAAAAGGAGAGGCCAATTCTTCTCATGTTCATTACATTACATACATACATGCGTGTATAGACATACTAATTTAAATTGCTGCGTTAAATCTTTGCCCGATCTCAGTACATGTAACATATAGTATCTATGCAATCTACATAAAATGGCAGGCGTCAAAAATGTAAAGCTTCAGCTGAGATCTATGGATGTAACAAGTACTCATGATTCTGTAAATTTTTGTAACAACGTTGGTTGTGGTGGTGTTATGATGTTAAGTTTTACGTTGGTGCTTGGAATTTTTCACGTCTGGATTTACGGGATTTATACAGAATGGTTCACACAAGAAAGGCATGGCGTTTGGATTTTTATGTGGTTTTTTTCTTGTCATGTCGGTTTAGTATTATATCATTCCTTCACATGGAGGAAAAGAGCGAAAAACGCTAATATCCCACCTAAAAAACCAAGTACATGTTTGGGGAAAGTAAGAGCTTTCAAACATTCATTTCAAGTCAACGGCAAATGGTTTTTGGTATATATCTTTTCATGTGAAGTAGTTGAAACCGTAAACCAAATATACAATTTAATAAGCATATACAGCTGTACATTACCCCCATGGATAATATTCTTGCTATGCATGTTATTGTTTCTTGATCAATTATATAGGTTATATTTTCTGAGGCTACGTAACTCTGTTTTCAGAAGAGATGCATTGCTATTAATCGATCTATTTGTTGATTTGTTGTGTATGGCATTGCCAATTTCATTTATGTTTTTTGGTTATGGCATTCCATTAACAGTTGCAGAAATATTACTTATAACAACAGCGCCAAGCTTATTTTCTATAAGTCGATTAGATGAAATTTTAGAAGAAAATGTATTGAGACACCAAACCATAGACCGGTGATTGTAACTACAGTATGTCCATACGTAGGGCCATCCATGGGTTCCATTCGCAGTATTGTTGGATCCTTTGCCGAAGCCGGTTTACTATTATCTGGTGGAGGTTTTGCATATACCATTTTTTTCTCAGGGCTTTCACACGTCTCGCGTAAATATGCTTTGTGTGTAGCATCTAATACAGAAGTTTGTTTATAATTTGTACCTTTTCGAACAGGTGAATGTGCCCATTTCGAGTCGCATGTTCCATCAGTTGGACCACCGCCACTGCCTTCCATGCACTTGCCACCATCTTGGTCATCGCTTGGGCACCATCCACAATATGGATCAGCTAAACAGCCCATACAATGAGTATATGACGAACAACTTTCGGCTTCGCAAAACTCCTTTGTCCATGCTGCACATTTTTGCATTTTTGGGCCGTCCGGTCCACCCACCATACATTTACTGTTTGCAGCACACCATCCACATCTACTATCTTGATTGCATGTGCTACAACCATCGTACTTTGCACATGGATCTGTATTATCAACCATCATGCTCCCATCATTAGGATTTGGGGTACGATAATCTCTTGGTCGTGTATCAGTTGGATCATCAATTTGTTGCTCTAATTTTGGTATATTCAACGGTGTTGAAGATGTTTTTTGAACACCACCAACAATAACTGATGGGGATAATGCTTGCTGCTTGTTAGAATCTCTAAAATTAATCTCATTTCGCACTTTTTTATCTAATTTAATGCCATTCGTTAAGCAAGTGGCATTAATAATTACCAAACAAAAAAGAAATGATATCATCATATTGCAATTCTTCATCATTATCATTATAATTAATACGTTTACAACTAAAAATGTTTCTACAAATGTGAACGATGTTTACAAATTATGAAAAATAAAAACTTCTCCTTTTTCTGAATTCTAATTTGAAACCTCAATTTGTTTCTATCAAGTATTGTATGTATGTAAGTATTGGCAGATAGTGCGAGGTGGGAGGTGTGTGATGTGTACGCGTGTGTGTGTATTAAATATATGTATATAATTATTATTACAACATTACACCAACAATAACAATAAGGATCATAATAATATCAATAGTGAACCAGTATTATTATTTATAATTACAATGAAATTATTATTCTAGTCATTGCTAATGATAAATCCTGCATTGCTTCATTGTCATTGTCACTAATGATGATTAACTCATTGATCACGTATTTTATTACCTTAACACATTATAATTCATCTCCCCCTTTATTTGACATTCTTTCTAGATCATTCCTCGTTTTGATGCGGGGCAAGAATCCAATAGTGAACAGTCTTCGTCCACGTTTCTAATAGTACAACGTGTTACGTGTTACGTGTTTCGCTCACATAATAGTATTTGGATGCTAATACTGTAAAGGTACAATTAGGGTTCTAATTGGAAAGTGGGCAATCAGCACCTACACCACAACACACCATTACTACTAGAATTAGTACCAGTATAATGGTACGGTGATGGAATTAATTCTTGCAAACACACAGTGCCACACAATATTGAGAAGAACAATAGCAAGCCCTAGCAAGCCAATGCCACAACATTAATATTTATATTTATAATGATAACAAGCTATGGCAAGCCCAGCAAGCCGCCTGCAAGCCTGCAAGCCACAACATCACAGAATGCAATTAATAATTACTAGGGTATATTATGGTAAACAAGCCCGCAAGCCCTAGCAAGTTAGAGCCGCCTGTGCAGGAATCCCTCTTTTTCAATAAAATAACTATTTTATTACATCAGACAATGCAATCAATCCTATTTGTTTGTTCTTTAGTAATAATTGTACTTCAGTTGTAGTATAGAATACTCTATGTGTATTGTATACCTATCAATACCTCAATTTGGAATTGATAGCAGGGACACAGAACTGGAAACACAAGACAAGTAAATGCACCCATTTATTTACATTGTTTTACATTACTACTTTTACTTAATATACAACAACACTAGCTACTACCACTTCTATTAATATTGTTGAACTAACGAGTATTTATCACCGTCGCCAATAGTAATGCACTAAAATATGGCACTACTATGAAAGAAATGATTATGTAAAAATAGTACACACGAGTATTTACTCTATTATTATTTTAATTAATTTATTATTACACATACGTTATTATTATTAATATTTTTTCCATTATTATTATTATTAATTATTAAATTATTTATTATTATCACAGCAGTTGTAGTAGTAGTAGTATTATTATTTATTATTATTATTATTTTTTTATTATTATTATTTTTTATTTTTTTATATTATTATATAATTATTATTATATTATTATTATTATGCAACAAAATCAATAATAATAATAATTATAATAAAAAATATAAATAATAAATAATTAATGATGCAAAAGTCTGTTGATGTTTGTAACAAGTATCATCTCCAGTTCATGGAAAAAACAAGAACAGCACTTTCTTCATCCAACGAACAATTATCTTAGACTCTCACAAAGTGTTAAAAGGCGACAGAACAGAACAATGGCATCATTTTCGCATGATAATAGTGATGATGATGAAGTATTTGCATCGCCTACCCAACGATTGAAAGAGTTATATACAGTGGCTTTTGATTGTGCTAAAGAATCAAATGAACTAAAGCAAAAAAAAAAATATTATCAAGCCTGTGAGTTATTAAAGGAAAGCGTACAAATATTCTTAGAAATATCAGAATTAGAACAAGATACCCGAAAAATAGAATTATTGAAGTCCAAAACTATTGAGTTCGTACAAGATATAACTGATTTAAATCATTTAGCAAATGAGCAGAAAAGAAGTAAAAAATACGACGACACTGACAATAGCGAGCAAAATAATAAAACTGGTGGTAAAAAACAAAATTTGACACGACTTGTGCGTACCGCTGATTTTTATTTAGAAACAGCATTAGTTGAGGACGAACAGGGCATTTACACCGAGAATTCTCTGCAATTATACCAACAAGCAGCGGCTTTTTATTTAGACGCTATGCGCTTGATGAAGGATAATGAAATTGACCGTAAAAAAATTAGTACCAGATTATCTGGAATACTATCAAGGGCAGAGAAAATCAAACAAGAAATGAACAACTATGAAAACAAAACTAGCGATGGTAGTAGTAACATCGATAATGATAAAAACGATAAAAATCCAAGCAGTCTTCCACCGCCATATACGCCAAATGTCAAACCATTACCGTCAAATATTGACGATGATGGTAATAATAATATGCCGCAATTACCAAATGTTCCATCGTCCAACATAAATATTCGAAAAGAAAAACCTAATAATAATAATAATAATAACAATAAATTAAGCCCGTCTGAAATTGCAGCTTTGAAACGATCGTCGCGTATTAATGGCAGAATCTTCCAACCGTGGTTGGATTTAGATTTAAAGGAAAAATTTGCATTCCCAGAACCATTTAAAGATCCAGATGGTGTATTGAAATTATCTGCCTCCCAAAAAAAACATTTTTATAAATGGGCACGACCAAATCAGTTTGCAAATGATCCATGCATGATTTCATTAATATCGCCATACTGTATACAACAAAGTGTTATTGAGGACTGCTCTTTTGTTAGTTCATTATGTATAGCAGCAAGTTATGAACGACGGTTTCGAAAACGTTTAATCACAAATATAATATACCCACAAAATAGACAAGGGCAACCAATATATAATCCATGTGGCAAGTACATGGTAAAGTTATGGTACAATGGTGTTGCACGTAAAGTTATTGTTGATGATCGATTTCCAGTAGACAAAGCGATGAAGCCATTATGTAGCAACAGTTCTAACCCAAACGAATTATGGGTGAGTATTATTGAAAAGGCATACATGAAACTAAACGGAGGCTACGAGTTCGATGGCTCTAATTCAGGCATCGATTTATTCTCATTAACTGGTTGGATACCAGAAAGTTTTCACGTGCGGAAGACTGAAACATTTGATAAAGATAGAACTTGGACCCGGTTGGTGCATGCGCATAAATATGGCGATTGTTTAATTACCGTTGCAACTGGTAATTCGATGACAAAGGCTGAAGCAGATCGTATTGGGCTAGTGACAGGCCATGCATATGCGGTATTAGATGCAAAGGAAGTACATGGATACAAATTATTACTTGTCAAAAATCCATGGGCTCACGTAAGATGGAAAGGACCATTTTGTCCTGAGGATACTAAAAATTGGACTCCAAAATTAAGAAAAGCATTATCATACGATCAAGTTGGACATATGCAAATGGATAACGGTATTTTTTGGATTGATTATGGATCATTATTAAAATATTATGATACTATTTTTTTAAATTGGAAGCGTGGTTTATTTAAGTACAATAAACAAATTCATGGAGCGTGGCCAGCAAAACAAGGACCTAAAAACGATAAATACAGTTGCGCATACAATCCACAATATTCATTAAACATTACTATACCACCTCGAGGTGATGGCAATAGAAGCAAAGCGGCATCTATATGGATTTTATTATGTCGACATGCACTAAACCGTAAAGATGTTTTTGAATCTGAATTTATTACGTTACATATTTTTGAAGAGAAAAAGTTTTTAAAGCGTATATTTTATCCAGGAAAACCAATGGTCCATGGTACATATTCGAATAACCCAAATTATTTAGTACGATTTGATGTGCCAAATGGGGTTAGCTCGAATAAATGTTATACCATTGTTGTCTCACAATATGAAAAAGTACGAGACTTAACATTTACCTTATGCACCTTTAGCACAGTTCCATTCAAAATTAAACAGATCCCAATTACATTAGGCAATCCAACAAATGAACGTAAAATCAAAGGAGAATGGAAAGGCAATCGAAATGAAATAGATAAAAGTGTCTTGAAAATGTCAAGTAGCAGTGTGAAAGGTAATGCATACAATATACAAATATTAGTTTCCACTATCATGCGTATACAATTACAAGCACCTAAAGAAATTGGTATAAGCATTAGTATTTATGATATAAAAAATAATATGAAAGAAATTTTGACAAGTGGGAATTATCGGCATGGTTATTGCTTTTGTGAAAGTATTAATGAACTCCGGGAAGGGGAATATAAATTAGTTGTAAGCTCGTGGCAAAATGCAAATGCACCATATATTTTAACAATTGGTAAGTATTTCCCTTACCTATTTTTTCATTTTTCATTTTAATTCCTTTTTCTAACGCACCGACCTTTTACTTACCGCTTCATTTCAATAGATAGTAAAGATGATGCATATAAAGTGAATGGTGTATAAGCATATCAGTGTGTAATCGTAAAAATAAGTTATGGCAGCAATTGAATATGATCAGAAGTGTCAGATAATATTCATATCATATCATTTATAAAATGTGATATAAATTGATATAACTTATATTATTATATCATAACTATATATAGATAAATTGATATTATAATGTCATTTAAATTTATGGTATCTTGAAAGAGTTCGTTTTTTTTTACGACGTATATATGATACCCCTGGTATGTAAAATTGCGAACTACAAACTAGCAAGAGTATGAGGAACACGCGTCGAAAGATAAAATTAACGCACTTATATTATTGAGTAGAATTTTTTATTTTTTTGTATTTTTGTATTTTATTTACACCGAGAGCAAGAAACTTTATTTACTTTATAATTTAAAATATTTAAAAAAATGTAAAAGTTTTGAGTTACAATATTTACTACTATGATAAATAGAATATGGGAACTTCATTTCTTTGTGTTTGTACTTTCTTCATCTACGCCTTGTAATTGTTGCGTTTTTAAATCTTTGGCTTGAACTTTACCAGTCTTCTGCCCACTAAAGTGATCTGCTGAATCAAAATAAGATCGATTCTTTAAAGGGCCTTTCTTTTTTAAGTTTCCGAATTTACTTTTTGCTTTTGCTTCTTGTTGTTTCATAATTTGGTTATTTTCCAATTTTTGTGCCGCAGTTGGGGTACCAGGCGCCTGGATGGTTTTTCCTACTTCGTCGCTCATTTTACTATTATAATGTCCGTGTGTTTTCTGCGGTATGTATTACTAAAATCATATGATGTCGCAATATGTTTCATGCCTGTCCTAGGTGCATATGTTACACAAATTAGCCTAGCAAGAGTAATAAATAATATAATTATTATTATTATTATTATTATTGGTTATTATTATTATTATATTTATTATTATTATTATTATTATTATTATTAATTATTATTATAAAAAAATTCTTATTTTTTTATATAATATTTTTTTTTTATCATCATATAATAATATAATAATAATAATATTATTATTATATATTATTATTATTATTACGTGTTATTATCTATTTATTATTATTATATAAATAATATTAATACTACTATTGATGGATGATTTTGCTTTGCACTCCTAAAATTATTGTACTATTATTAGTATTATTATTAGTATCGCTATGCATGAAACTAATATTTTTAATTTTATTTCAACAACAATTATTATTACAGTAATTAATATTCAATTTATACGAAGTATTATTATTTTCAATTCTAGTTAGAACAGTAATCAATGAGCCGACTCCTCTTTGTTGTTAGTGAAGTTATAGTTACAATGCACAACTAGGGCTGTCGTAGCTATAACAAAAAGAAAGCTCTAATTTGAAATTTATGGCGATTTTAATGAATTGTTATCAGAACTAACGAACAACAGCAGAGTAAAATGGACCAATAACAATTGGATTTAAAGTGGTACGCACCGTACCAGGATTTGCCTGAATTGTCCTGAGCAGTCCAGCAGTGCTACTCTGGTACTCAGTATAACAGTACAGCATTACTGCTGCCGTACTGTATGCTGTACTGTTATATAACCACACTGGACTAGGAGTTAGTTTGTATTATTTATCTCAGTGCCAGTTTAAATTTCAAAAATTTACTATTACTTATCATTGCAATAGTATTTACATACTGTACATTGTTAAAATAAAATTAGTACAGTAGTAGGAAAATCAAAAAAAAAAATTTCAAATAATTATGTAATTCATTTATAACTGCATACTATTGTATTTTCTTGGTATCAGTTATTCATATTATGTTATATTATTATTATTATATTATGTAGTAATTATTAGTAGTGCACTAGCAGCAGTACTTGATAATAATAATAATAATAATAATAAATATAAATAATAATAAATTATTATTATTATTTGTATGTAATAAATAATAAACAAAATCAACCTAATATGTGCGATCACCTCCCGAGCTACCAAGAGCGAATAAGAAGCATTCAACGACATCCACACGTGACTGCTGAAAAGTAATAGAAAAGATATTCGTACATTTCATTATATTTCAACATTTCCAGTTACTGACTTGATAATCTCATTGTTTCTTTCTAAATTATATCTCTGTCGCGCCTTTCTGCCTATTTCCATATTTCATTTTTTCATATACAAGTATTTGATAAAATATGAAATACATAAATATTATAGCAACCATTTTCTTAGGCGTAGGTTGTCTTCTTCCAATTGTGAATGCCTCGGTTGCTGGAACTGGGGATGCGTATATACGCAAAGATAATGAAAAAATGGTTATTAATTGGGAATTTGCTTCTAATTATGAAGAGTCTTACACACCACCAGGTTGTAAATGTGTTGATACAAGTAGCGTGTGTAAATTTGAGTGTGGTTGTGAGTGCGATGCAACACCAGGGCACTGTGACGCCGGATGTTGTTGTGACCATGATTGCTCAAGTGCCGAGAAAAGCGATTTTAACCAAACTGCAAATGCCGGGTGCTTAAATGAAGAGGAAACTAAATCGCACATGTGTTATGATTCTTCGGTGCAAGTAAACCCAAGTTATGGTATGCAAACTCATCCACTTGATGGCGTTATGTGTGTTGTCATGGATAATAGCCCAATTAAAGGTACATACTATCAATATGATAGCTTATCAATACCATCGCCTGAACAATTTCCTGCGTCGAAAATGTCCGACAAAGATATAGCGCCAGCGTACAGTTTTGGGGCGAAAGGTTTGACGCCAAATGTGGATACGAAGCGTGATCAATACACAGTTGGGGACAGAATTCAAGCTGCAGTCGTAGGTGCTGGTGGTGTCGATGCAGTTCCAGCATTCAAAGGTTATTGGCAATTACCGACCCGTGGCGTTGATGGACGTTGCAGTGAGTCAAATCCAATATTATTTCGCAGAGCTGTCGTTAGCTCTAATAAGTGCATTCGAGAAACAACAAATATTGCATCATCGTGTGCGTTGCGAGGCTTCGATGCTGGGAAGTACACGAGTGATTTGTTAATTGTGAAAACTCACAAGAAAATAGTTGAACGATTAACTCCCGTGTCAACCTACACTAAAATAATACCTGGTGTTGTTAAAAAATTAAACGCCGATGGTTCATACACAGAGATTGCCAATTTGGTAGTAAATGGCACAGGGGTTCTGCCGGAGACAATTTATAATACTACAACTTCAACGTGCCAAAATGCATTATTAAAAGCACATTACCATGTCACGTACACCCCACCTACAAGTGGCACTGGCTCAGGAACAATTGCATCAATTACTGTGGATGCTGTATTAATGGATATCGCTGGTGCAGGTGCAAAAGTGATAGAACAAGAATTCCTTGTAGATTTTATTTCTGATACAGATGTAACAGAATCGTTAGAACTAAACAACAATTACAATACATCCCGCAGTGGTAATCCCGGTTATATAACTGGCCGCCCAGTCTTAGCAGGTGAATATATGAAGCTGGAAAAAGATGTAACTGTAACTGGTTCCGTAGATAAATTTGCAATAGCACAATACAGCGGCGGTTTGCGTTTTCCATTAGTTATCAATGGTGATGGTACATGTAAAACATCCATTTCAGATAAAACAACTGAATTTGGTGACCAAGTGCTTTATGGTGTAGATGGGAGAGTAGGATGCTCTGTATCATATACACCGGCAGAAATAAAAACATTATGTGATAAAAAGGCAGTACCTACGCATTTTAATATGACATTTGATAATGTGCGAATTGGTGCTTTTGGAAATGCAAATCCATATAAAATTGATACGAAAAGTTCATGGGTACCAATTTCAACAGAGACGCCACCAGTCAGCAGTAAATATACTGACCCTGAAAGAGTTTGTTCAGATTTAATTACTGGTGTAGAATACGAATTTTTAGTTGCGAAAGTTGGTAGTTACGAGGCGCCACAAAATAAAATTGTCGCTGCCAGAATAGTTTACAAAACCTCAACCATATATTTAGATCATTCTGGAAATAATGAAAATATTTATTTCTCATCTAGTGCAACTTTTGTAACATTAGAGGAAGGTGTTGGGATTCCTTATGTTCCAGAAGCACCACCATTGTTGCCTGTATTGCCGTATGATGTGTTTTATCCATTTACGCAAACCCGTGCATCAAGTGGTCATAGTATATACAGTAGCAGCAGTAGAATTGCGATGGTAGTATCGTTAGTAGTATCATTCTTTTGTCTGTATGTCTGTAATTAGAGGAGGGAGGGAAGAAATGAAGAAATAAAATTAAACCCTAAAAACTAAATATAATAATAATAATAATAAATTTTAAAAAATATATAATAATAATAATAATAATAAATACCGTAAATGCTAGGTAAAGTAGTAGTGGTGAGTATAATAATATTATATTATATTATTATTGGCGGCTACCTGGCTACACACTACCAACTATTATTTTCTTACCTACGCCGTGTACTAATTAAATATAGTTATTATCGAATAACAACTGATTATAATGAAGAAGAGCAGTAATAAATGGTCATCGGACACCTTAATAATTCAATTTGCAACAAAATACGTAAAATAAACTACTATCACCACCACCACAAGAATCCAATTGCACAATTTATTAAATCTTCATTCAATTATAATTTGAAATAATAATCAGAGCTACACAAACAAGAATGAATGAATGATTCGAAGAGAACAGCACTGCTGTACTACTATACAAATATATATATCAATAGTACAATATTTAAATTTGTTTTTTGCTTTCTTATTATCCTATTATAGAACAATACAGTACCGATGTTATTATTTTAAATTATTATATTATGTATTGTTATTATATTATTATTGTAATTGTTGTGTGTTGAAATTTAGTAATAATAATAATATAATATAATAATAAATAGTAGTATAATAATATAAAAACTATGTATTTATATGGTAATTTAATAATAATAATAATTAAAAAAAAATTAATAAATAATAAATAATAATAATATAATATTATTATTATTATTAATAATAACAAAAATAATATAAATAATAATAATAATAATCAATCATCATTCATTCAAATTTTTTGTTTATGGTTGTTGTTGTGTTGTGAACAACTACCGCCGTGATTATGTTCGATACACAGAAAACTATTACATTTACGTTCATAAACGTAATCATTTATCAAAATATTTTAAAAAGAAAAAGAATAGCGTACGTATAATTTCCACCAAGTCGAAAGAAATATGGGTATACCAAAGTTTTATCGTTGGTTATCGGAGAGATATCCGGCAATTAACCAGCGCATTTATGACCAAACGTTTTTACCTGGAGTTGATAACTTATATTTGGATATGAACGGAATATTGCATAATTGTTCCCATGCTAATGGTAGTGGCATCGGTGCAAAGTCGGATAAAGACGTTTTGCAAGCAGTTTTTTTCTACTTAGATAGGGTTGTTCATATAGTAAAGCCAGAAAAATTATTATACATGGCTATTGATGGCGTTGCACCAAGAGCAAAAATGAACCAGCAACGTTCAAGACGATTTCGTTCTGCAAAAGACGCTGCACAATTAGCAGCTGAAGCAAGACAACGCGGCGAAGAAGTACCGCCGGATGCATTTGACTCTAATTGTATCACACCAGGTACAGAGTGGATGGCTAGAATTAGTGCAAATATCAAATATTTTATCAAGCGTAAGATAAAAGAAGATCCAATATGGCGCCGTTTTAAAGTTATTTTTTCTGGGCATGAAGTTCCTGGTGAAGGTGAGCATAAAATCATAGGTTACATTCGAAACATGAAAATGCAACGGGGGTATGATCCAAATACACGCCATGTTATGTACGGTTTAGATGCTGATTTGGTAATGCTTTCATTAGTATCGCACGATCCGCATTTCTCGTTGCTAAGGGAAGTGGTGGATTTTAATTCTTTTCGTAAAAAAGAAAATTCAACTAAAGAATTAAAAAAACAAATATACCATGATGCGTGGCAATTGTTACACATATCAACACTACGTGAATATTTAGACTTAGAATTTTCAACAGTAAAGTTTGAAGGTTTTAAATATGATTTAGAACGTGTGATCGATGATGTTATTTTGCTGTGCATATTTGTTGGAAACGATTTTTTGCCACATTTACCATCATTAGATATTGCAGAAAGTGCAATTGATGTAATGTTTACAATGTACAAGCAAGAATTACCGACTATGGGTGGATATTTAACAAACAGTGGCAACATTAATATCAATCGTTTGGAAAGAATTATGGTTTTACTTGGTGCTCGTGAGGAAAAAGTATTTTCTGAAAGGTTAAAAACTATTGACAAGCAAAATCAAAGAAATAAAAAGAATGCAAGGTATAATCGTGGTGGCAATAGTAGACCAAATACTGTCGTGCCAGAATGGCTTTCTAATAGTTCAGGGAATGGTCCAGATGCTACAAGTGCAACAAAAATTGCGTATTACAATGAGAAATTTGGCCTCAATACGGCAGGAGGAAATACCGCAGATGATCGAATGTGCCACGGTAGGATAGTAAAAGCATACTTAGAAGGTCTTGAATGGGTTTTACAATATTACTATCATGGTGTCTGTTCTTGGAATTGGTTTTATCCATTTCATTACGCACCAATGGCATCGGATATGGTAAATTTAGGCCCCATTCACAGCACAATACGTTTCACACTGGGGAAGCCGTTTCTCCCGTTTTATCAATTATTGGGTTGTTTGCCGCCAGCAAGTTCCCAGTTTTTGCCCCAAAGCTTCAGGACTTTAATGACAAGGGATGATTCACCAATTATTGATTTTTACCCAAATGATTTTCAAATAGATATGAATGGGAAGCGTAACCCATGGGAAGGTGTAAATTTACTCTCGTTTATAAACGAAAAAAGGTTGAAAGAAGCCGTTGCTGAGCATGCACCAAATAGCACACTGACGGAGGAAGAAATTGCCCGAAATAGTCATGGCAAAGATTATTTATATCAGTTTGACGTTTCCGTGCAAAGTACAGCAATTGCACAGCACGGAAATAAAGAGGCGTTTCCAGATATTGTCGCATGCATGTGTAAAGTATCTGTGTTTACTTTACCACCAATACGAACTGCTGATGGAAAATTTGTTGCCCGATTATGCAGAGGGGTAAAAGTGCCTTCTCCTGGATATCCATGCTTAGGTGCGTATGGTGCAATTGGTACAACATTGCAAGCTGTTGAATTGAATGTGTTTGGCTTTCCATCCCGCAAAGATACATTGGTGTTGAAGCCAAACCGCCCAACTGAGGCAGAAAAAGCAGCAGGTGGTACAGCAGTTGATGAAGATGGTGATGTCGACGTTGATCTTGACAAAGCAAGTGCATCATTATTAGGCAAAAAGTGTTTTATTGGTTTTCCTCATTTACGCGAGGCATTGGTAGTGTCTGTTTGTGATGGGTACGATGAGCATCAACAAATGGATGACGGGACAGTGCGAAAAAAGTCAGTTCAGGGCGATGCAAAGCAACAATGGCGACAATTAGCAACAGGGTTAAGGCACACTATGCTGACCGGTGCGGGCGAGCCAGGTACCGGTGGCCTTGACATCGGTGATGTCCAAATTACTGTTAATGTACGCCCTATCATCACCATGAACCGGGACTCAGAAACGGGTGCTACAACACAAGTGTTTCAAGATGCAGCAATAACGTTTCCGTTACAGTGTATTTTTTTAACCAATCCAGCCTTAGACCCGAGGTTTCGAGAATCACCGCCTGAAACTGTGGCTGAACGTTTCCCCACAAACGCCGGTGTTGTATATATTGGGCAACAAAAATACAAGGAGTTATCAATGTATGGCTCAACTGGTTTTGTTAGAAGCCAAAATGTTGAAAATAATACAGTAGATGTAACAATTTCATTAGAACCTAAGGAAAAACCATTTGGTAGAATCATTGCACAAAAAGTCAAAGAGAAATATTTTAGTGTAAAAACTGCAGCAAAAGCATTAGGTGTAACACCAAGTGCGCTCGGTCGCGTGATGGGGAGTTTAATCGTAATGCCTGGGCACGTAGACATTGGCTTAAATTTAAAAGTTCGCGGCAATTTATGTTTGCCGGGCTATGCAAGGCCAATCAAAGCACCAATTAATAGCAGAGGCAACAACACTATTAAAAGCAATGTAAACTCTTGGAATTCAAATAAAGAATCCGCAAAGCTTTTGTTTTTAGGCCAAGGTGAAGGTGACGGGAACTCTAAAACAAACTCGATGTCTCGTGATGGCTCCCAGCGAGTCCAATGGGAATATAGTGAGCGCGCGATTCAGTTGGTTTCCACTTACAAAAGAAAGTTTAAACGTGTCTTCACAACATTATTAGCAAAGCCAGATGAATCAAGATATAGCAAAAAAGATATTGCACCAGAATCTAGCGACTTTGATAAAATATGTAGATGGCTACAGCAACTAAGCATTTACAAAATGCCTTTAGTACCTGCATCTAGTGAAACACTTAGCAACACCGCTATAGCAGCGATACAAGAATATTCTGATAAACAACGATTGATATCAGTACAACAACGATCAACAATTGACGTCAACGGCATACCGGCAACTGAACTCTATAAACCAGATTTTGAAGGTTTTGCAAACTCTGGACAAGGCCCTGGTACAGATTTAAATAAAGCCCCTTCGCTTGGTGACCGAATAGTAAATATTCGCTGCACAAATATACCATTGGGTTTACGCGGGACAGTTGTATCTGTACACCCTTCAACAAGTTGCGTAGAAGTTGTTATGGATGCCGAATTTATTGGTGGGCAAGACTTAAATGGACTTTGCAAAAAAGGGCGGGGTCGTTTGGTAAAATGGTCAGAAGTTCTATCTCTCTCGAAAGTAGAAGTGTTCGTAGCACCACCTACACAACCAAAGAAGGTGAAGAAGGTTGCAAAGAAACAACAAGCTTGGAAAATAACGGAAGCTAAAAAACAGAAAGTTGATAAGAAGAAAAAGGCCGTACAACCGGTACCGTCTTCAGAGGAGAGAAAAAGTGCTAAAAAGAATGGGGTTGCACCGGCAGCAAATGATGGATTGACACAATTACTGCAAAATGCAAAAATATCTAAAAATACTGAATCGCAAGCATCAACTTCTAAAGATGGTGGTAATTTGAAAGCATTGCTAACAAAAGAGGGAATTTTGCCGTCACGCCAGCAACCAGCCCCAAGGCCAATAATGGTGCCACCTCCACGTGGTGTCCCACCCCCAATGCTGGTTCCACGGGGGATGCCTGTGATGCCTCGAATGATGCCCCGAATGCCAGGTATGATGCCAGGTATGGTACAAACTAATATGCCAGGTATGCCACCAATGTTTGTAATCCCACCAAGACCAATGATGCCAATGCCGCGTGGCCCATCGGTTGGTGTATTACCGATGGGGCCAACAATTGAAGTTAAAAAAAGAGATGATAAAAACACACCGGAGAAACGAGTTAAACGAGAGAAGAAGAAAGTTACTAGCGCCCTAAAACCTAGCCATGTCTAGAAGCAAACTCTTGCGGTTTGTATATATAATTGTGTGTTTGATAGTGTACCATAAAATCATACGATATATTTTATATAATAGTGTATCTTAAGTTGTTACTCATTTTAATTTATAAAAATTCAATTTTATGTTATAATAACATATTTTATACTTGGTATATAATTATTTTTTATATGTATATCATAAAAACTTTAAAATATTATATGATATATATAAATATAAATTATAATGTGAGTGTTTTTAAAAGGAAGATAAAAATATATTTTATATTTTTAGCTTCTTGGTACAACTTAATCTTCAGTTGTAACTATTTTTTTTGGTCGTTTTCGTTTATAACCATCTTTTTTTTCATCATGGTCGCCAATTTTTTTCTTTTTGCTATCATCATCATTGCTATTAACACCTTTGACTTTCGATATAACTCTTATACCAACGTCTATGAACCCTAAAGTATCATCATCCTCCTCAAACATTTTCTGATCATCATGTTTACAAAGCGGATGCTTCATTCTCTCCTCCGTACTGCGTGAAAATTGCATTATGTTAAAGTCTACATCTACAACGCCTAATGTTCTTGTCCCATCTTTAACCTTTATATTAAATTTTCTTAGCTTAGTTATTCCAACCTTACTATTTTTACCTATTTCTGTTGTGAAGTTCCATGTTGGCGAACGCGTTTTTCCTTTTTTTGTTGAAATTTTTTTGTTGCGCAAGCCTACAGCTTTTATATGTACAACTGGATTCTTTGGTTCTTTTCCTTTTTTATCCAATGCAAGATTTTCTCCACCATATATTGTCATTTGTACATATGATGTCTCGGGTGCAGCAAAACCTAAGCTGCGTTGTCTAATGAATCGCCTTTGGCGTTTTTCTCGCTCTCGTTTTTGCTTTGCTGCTTCCCTTTCTGTTTCATCGATCTCGCTATCACTTTCACTGGCTATAACTTCTTCATCTGTGGTTACTGCACCGTCATTTTGCATATCGCCAGCACGTCTATGGTTAGGGTGTATTGCGCGTTTCACACGTTTTCCACTTTTGCTTGTACCACCTGTGACAAAAGTTAAAAAATCTGAGTAATCCATTAAACCATCATGTCCGGCATATACAGCATAAATAGCATTGATCTCATCCTCTGTATGACTGAAATTCCAACGTTCTAATGCATCTACCATTTCATCCTTAGAGATTGCACCACTGTTGTCTTTATCGAACAAATCATATAATGCTTGAGGCAAAATTTCACGTTTTCTGCGTTCTGTGCGTATTCTAGCGACCATTGCTTGTAAATTAACTTTTTCTATTAATTTTTCCTTCTCGTGCTCCTTTTTTGCCTCCTTTAAACGCTCCTCTTTTCGGAGCTGTGTAATTGTTTTAACTTCCCCAGCAGGAGCGGATACCATCATTTTAACATAATCTGCATACATCATACGCCCATGTCCATGCACATCAAAATGGTCAAATACCAGTCCAGCTTCCACTTTGCTTACATCCGCGCCAAACGAAATAATAGCGCGCGAAAATGCTTCCCGTGATATGCTACCTTTTTTCTCATCATCCATACTTTTAAATAAGTCAGTCACTTTTATGCCTGACGAGCGTCTAGCTGTTCTAAGTTTATCCACCACAAGTGCCATCTCATGCTCGCCAAAGCCTTCACGTACACCTTTACGACCACTTGTCTTAGGTGTATCACTGTGATAGTCTGCTTCATCATTTTGTTTGCGCTTAAATTCGATTGTGGCGGATACTTCTAACGAACCAATACCATCGAGACTACTCGTGCGAAGATGGATCGGCGGTTTTAAATCTATTGAATGGTGGATGAAGCCATGGTTTTCAGTATTATCTTTATCACTTTCAATAATATTGCAGATTTTTCCATGTAAATCGGCTAGAGATAATGATGCTGTACCAATTACACCTACCTCTAATCCACAATCAACTTTAAAGTATATTTCTCCATTCCCATACAAGGGTAGTGTATCAATAATGTCATTAGGTGTTTTTTTTGAATCAATATCTGGTATTGTCAATAAATTTTCAACTTTAAATGTTGCATCTTTTGCATTCCATTTTACATCAAAAGCATCATCACTAGATGGAGTTTGATATTCTGTATCTTCATGAGGATGGACACTACCATTATCTACATCTGGAGCCAGATCCAAAAAACTAACTTTGACAAACGGTTTTGCCGTTGCTGGTATAATTAGTTCATTAGCGCTATGTACAATAACAATCAAATTGCCAACCCATGAGCTAAATTTACCCTTTGCACTCGTATTTGCTAGGTTTGCGACTTGAGATATATCCATTGATTCTCCATCTTCCGCATCTTTTAATACGGACGGTATAAAATCACCGCTATCAGTATTGTCACTAGAATCGACACAATCACTCTTTTCTACCGATTTTTCTGTCATTTCACTATACCAAGCAACAAATTCTTCTTTGCCAATATTTCCACTTCCGTCTGTATCTAGTATTTCCATAGCCTCCCGGCGTTCTTCCTTCGATGCAGCAACACCTAAATCAATGCATATTTGTTTAAATTCTTTCTGGTCAATACCACTTTTACCGTCTTTGTCGTATTTTTTATAGGCCTTTTTAGCCCTCTCTCTAGCGATCGCTTTTGCCATTTGTAATGCCTCTTTTTCTACATCTTTTTCCTCCTCTATTTTATCTTCATCATTCCCACTGTCTCCAATCTTTGATAAATCTAATAGTGGAACAACTGGCGAAGCATCAGTTTTAAACATTGCTGACTCAGCTAGTTCATTTGCGAATGCATTTGCTAAAGAATCCATTAATTCAGGTGTCATTGGCGACATACTACAGGCTCTAATAAATGTACGAGCCAATGGATGATCTTTATATAACTTAGCCAATGATCTATCTGGCGAACCATATATTTTACTATCACTATTTTCATTATCAACATCATTATTATTGTTAGGCATCTCTTCATCTTCGCCACCGTCGCCATCATCAGTGCGTTTCTTTTTCATTACTGTATCGTACGCATTTTGTAACCTAGATTCTACCTGATCTTGTGTGAAGTTAATACCATTCCCTGCTCGTATCCCTCTTGGAGATTTAATATCTGTTAAAGATGAAGGGATGCCTAGTCTAGGCGGTGTTTTTGGTTGTATGTTACTTCTTGGAGTATTTCCATCACTATTTAAAGCTGCCAGTAAAACATTCATATCATTATTGTCGTCATCACTTACTTTCTGTTCTTTGACGTTTTCCGATACTGCAATTAGTTTGTCCAGTAAACTTTCACTGCTTGAATCACCGGTAACATGCGAAAGCGTTGAGTTTCTTCTATTTTTGTTTTTTTGCGAGGAAGACATGAACGATGGAGACGGAGGAATTGGCGAGCCAGTTAGCCGCGAATATGCTTTTTCAACATCTTTCAATTGTACATCGTAAATAGCTTGCTCTCTGGCTTTTTTGTCTTCCTCGTCCATTTGTTCGTATTTTTTCTCTTCTTTTATTGCTTCTCTAGCAGCAGAAGATAATCCAAAAAAGTGCGCATCATGCCATGTTTTGCCCAGCCCTTCTGCAAAAGTTTCGAAATCGATACAAGACTGCTGCTCCCCCCTATTGAACCATATCCATAATTTATTCAATTCAGTTTCATTAATACCCACCAGGCTAAAATTCCGAAGTATTCTACCGAAGTCGTTACGTTGTAGTACACCACAGTGGCCATTTTGTCTTGTATCATACATAAATTGGTCATGCAACTGCCTTAATTGTACATATGTAAATTTTGTAGCATTTCTTAACCGTCGCCAATTGATATAGGTAGCACTTACATCTTCCAGAAAAGTGTATGTGACCTCAAACAATAATGTTTCTACTGGTGGGTAATATTTTGGAACAAACTCATCAGGGGAGATATTATCAGGGCATTCAGGTGGTTCACCACTATGTATAAATACTAATATGTTTGCCCTCATAAAACTTTGGACAGGAGCAAAATTTAAACGCATGTATGTTTTATCTTCATCAAAACCACTATTTTGGTGGTGTATTTGGTTATTATTTGGGCCTCCATTTCTAAATGACAACAGCTTTGGTTTATCCGTTCTTAAAAAGTATTTACCAGTTCGACTCCACGATATACGTTTTAGGGTACCGACGGCCTGTTTTGCATCTTCTTCTGTACCACATGGTAATTTGATTCTATACTTTTTTGTACATTTCATGATTTCACGCTGAAGATTTGACGATGTTCGGAGCCGAAATGTGGAGTGAATGCTTGTTTGCAAACTATCATCAATTTTACTACCACTACTTGCACTTGTATGGTTAGTAGCAATATTACGCGTTTTATTTGGAGATGTTACTGGTGCGTTTTTTTCCTCTATACGGACATCGTCAATAGTAGCATTTAACGAAACATTTGTTTCCTGGTCATTTGACGAGTCTGTCGGCATGGAAAACTCCTCAATTACTGTGAGGTTATTATCCATGCTAATTGTTCCTCTTTTGGTCAAATATTATAAGCGTGTAGACACTTTGCGTTCAGTATGGGGTGGTGGTTGCTATACCTGATATTCCTGATGATACATGATTTTAGTATATAATGACACAACAACTTATATATTTTTATAATAATAAGTAAATTATAAAAAAAAAATAATATTATTATTATTTATTATTATTATTATTATTATTTATTTATTATTTACCTGGTATTTAATATTATTTATTATTACAATACCTGGTTTTACATTACTACTATTGAAACTATAATTTACAAATTTTTATTCAATACTATGTATATGTTAAATTGAAAAGCATGAAACTTAAATGAAACCGGATAAAAAATATATATATTATTTTTGAGGAGCTATATTTAAGGTACATTTAAATTTGTCAAAATTTTAATAAACAACACACTAACACCAGAAGTAGTAAATACTAATATAATTAGCTATATATTTAATAATAATAATACGTAATAATATAAGTAAGTAATAATTAAATTATAATAAATAAATTTTTTTATATTTTCAAATACCAGGTAATTTACGAAAATATAATAATAAAAAGAGGCACCCCTCCCCTAGTAAAAAAATAGTAATAGTAGTTGATAGTTTATTTATATTACTAACAAAACTACTTTTTTTGATTTATTATTACTACTACTACTACAAGCAATATAAATAAAATAATAACAACAAAGTCATATTGTAAATGCCAGATGCAGTGTATCCATGAGGGGGGATGTAAGGTACGTCATAGGGTCGTATATATTTAATACATTGAAGTTTAAGCATTCAAGTTTCCGCACAGTTAAGGGTTAAACAGCTATGTCCCAACCTGCTGTAGAAATAGAGTTATCAGCAAAAAATGGCGCCGAAGAGGAGGGGCAGAAAGACTCTGAAAGTTCCGAATACGATGATTCCGACGACGAGAAAGATAGCGCTATCAGGAAAGTGGAATTGTCGAAAGAATATTTAAAAAGACAAATGGAAGAACAAAAAGAAGCAGCAAAGCGTTCAGCGGTAGCTGCAAGAAAAGCAGCGAAACGAGCAACAAAAGAATCGTTTGAGGCAATAAAGAACGCTGGCTGGTTAAACCTGTTTTGGATGGTGCTTAGTATTATAGTACTAGCTTTTATGGGGTATTTGGCGGTGCCAGAAGATAACGATACTAACTCCTGTTCAGATCCAACATCGTCTAGTAAATTAAGCACTTTGCCGTTGGTTCAGTTCACAGCTCGACCTGTTTACCACAATTTTGGCGACTATGAAGATATTGGGTTGCACAGACCTGATCGACTATACGAAATTGTCGTAGCATATTTATTTTACACTTTACTAGCTTTAATATTTGGTATGATTGGCTTTTTTTTCCCGTTTATATTTTGCTGTTGTCGCTTTGCTTGTTGCTTGAAAAAGTGCAAAGACATCGATGATAAAAATCGCTGGTATTGTCCGTTGGGAAAATGTGGGAAAATACCACCTACTTTTCATGAGGGTCGAAAAATACTTTATTATTCTAAACAGGAAAAACTGTTTCCAAAGATGATCATTACGACGGTAATTTTTTTAGTCTTATGGATGGTCAGCTCGGGTCAAACAGAAGGCGTTATTGCCTTTGTTGCGTCGGGGACAAAAGTATATAAACTGCCAAATCATGTGGCTAATACGGTAAGAAAAACTAGCCCAACACTACAAAAAATAATATATGATGTTGGTGGTAAAGGAGTTAGTGAGTTACTTCTACAGGTAAATTATACACTGACTGAACATTTTCGTGAGGCAACATTATTACGATCGTTGGACTGTATTGATAACATTGTTAAGGTTGAGTTACCGAAACCACGCCACATAGTGAAGATATCACAATCGCTGAAAAAAACAAATATAATTGGAGATGAAAGTATACAAAATTTAATAAATAAAATTGATATGGTCTGGGCGGCAAAACCAAAGTATATTGCCAGCTTGTCTAAAACATTGAATTCATTCAGTGATATCACAGTACCATCAATGCTGTTACAAACAAAATCAAAATCAATTTTAAACCAAGTAACTAAAAATGGTAACGTTGTAATTAGAGGCATGCTAAAGGATGATTATGCAAAGATGAATCAATATAAAGACTGTCTAAACAATCTTGTTATCAACAAACTAAACGAAAATGAATTAGCTGCATTAGAAAGCAATTTAACATCATATGAAAATACATCAAACAGTGAGTTGGTGAACAAATTGAATAGTTTAAAAAGTACATTAGAAAATTCTATGTGGCCAAATATTGTTAAGCTTTTAAACTTATTACCTACAGTAAATAAAACATTAAAAAATATTTCAGTCGCAGCACAGATATTGCCAACGTTAGTACGTGAGCTAACACAAGAAACATTAACAGCAACTGAAGTGGCGTTGTATAAGAGCAAAATATCGATTTTAAATGAGTCGTATACCTTCCAAAATATAATTACCAGTTTTGTGAAGAAATTAATTGAAATCAACACAACCCTGGTTGATCATAACATTATGCAGCAGGTATATGCCAAATTAAAAGATTTGGGTTCTCCGCGATCATGTCAAAATGATTTGGTCAATATATTGAATCATGTGAATAGTACATTATTTGAATTACCAACCCAAATGATTGGCGCAATTGGTATTGTTAAAAATCTAAATAACTCAAGACAGAAAATATACAATGCCACATTTTCATTTCGTCATAAAATACGCAATCTAGGGAATACTTTAAAACAATCGTTTTTTGGAAATTTAGATAAAGGTGGAGGTATAGTGCATATGAAAAATGTTGGTCTATCGCAAGCAACTTCATTGGAAATGTTATATAATGGCATAAATGGTCTTGAAACGTGGAATAGATCTATCGGGATAAACGAACTTGATTATTTGAAAATAAATCAATCATTTCTAGCAAAACCATCTATAATACTTCTATCTAGAGTAAGCGATTTAAAACATGCTATCTTGGGTACCGTGGAGAAAATTCAAGCGTTTTCATCTGGTAATAGTACTGCAGTGCAAGCTAGTGAAGTGGGTAGGCAAATAATAAAGTTAACAAACAACATATCAAGAACAATTCCATTAATCAGCGCAAGCAATAATAATTATCAGAAATATTTAAATTTTCATTCAAGGCAATTTTATGAAATATTAAATAGCTTGTCGCTTATTAAACATCCAAATATAAGTATACGTGATGACGCGTTAATGTTTAACCAAACATTATCGAAATTTGGCCCAAATAAGAGTACAATGGAGACTGATTTAACGAATATTCGACATGCATTGTATAACATTACTGGGTCTAATACGACGTTAGCTGAAGCTGATGGGCAAATCCAACGTTTGGAAAGTGCAATTTACGAGTACACCAATTCTACAAGCATGAGCAGAACAAAAACGATAGCTACTTGGGTGCATGGTTTTCAATCTCAACGACTGAAGAATTATACATCGTCCGTATCAACGTCTCATTTACTAGCAATTTCAACAAAAAAACATATGGGTAAATCATTAGATCAAATACATCAATTATTTTACGATCTTTGCCTAGACATATCAAATTCTACTTTAGTTCCCAATATAACATGTATACCAAAAATGGATGGGGTAGATTCTAAACGAGCACAGCGAATAGAGGATAAAGGCAATAATATCATGCCACTAGGCGGAGCACATTACTTAATGAAAATATATAACACAAATGAGACTCTTGCTTTTGGCACATATAATACTAAAGTCGACATGTATAATGGTAGAGCATCGCCATCAGGTGTACGCAATGATCGAAAAGATGGTTCGCTGTGTTACACTAATGAATGTTTAAAAAATACGTGGGCGTATTATATGCAGAGTCCACATGTACCTCAGTCTGAATTTAGTGTCCCAGTTCAATTTAGTGTTCAAGATTTCCCTGCATTATTGTATGGGTTTCCAATTGCGTTGGTACTGTTAGCAGTATTGCAATGTCTTGGATTTTGTCATTATCGTAGCAAACAATGCAGTTGTTGCTCATGCGGTTTATGCACCGCATACATAATGAGCATATTGTCTGGCATCATACTGCTTACTTTTGGCGCGATTTTGTTCCCCTTTTCAATTTTTACATCAGATGCTTGTTTATCTTTAGGTGTAAATGGTGCTAAAACATTCAAAGCTTTGAATCCCCTGTTTTGCCAAGCAATAGGCGGTAATTTAAGCTCCTCCAGTAATATATGCAAAATAAAGGCACCTCCGTTTGAATTCAATGTTGATGTCCCACAACTTATGAATGATATCGCAAGTAATTGTAAAACAACCGACGGGTTTGCCGAACAATGGGAGAGAACAAGTACCGATATGAATAATAGCATTAAAACAATGGTTGTCGATTCGTTAAATGACCCAAAAACCTTCGGTAATTTTAAATTTAAAATTGAACTAAAAAATGCATTAACGCGCGGCGGGGAAGCTATTGGCTCGGCTGTTGCTAATAATACACTAGCTTTGGGAAACGTTATTGATTGTGCAGCATTAAATAAAATATACTTCGACTTTCATAATACAGCATGTTGCTCCATATTTGCGCCGATTTATTGGATTGTATTAACGTGGATAAATATTGCGCTGGTATTCTTATGTTGTGGTTGTGGGTCTGCAATTATTGGAGCAAAGCGGTTTATGTCGGACATAGAAGTCAATATTATTCGGAAAAAATTTGGGCTAGAAGTTGATTTAGCATATTCGTTAATTTTGTCGGATATCAAACCAGATCAACAACAAGATGCAGATATGTGGGATGCTGAACGAAGATTATTAAAACACCATAAAACAGATGTTAAAATGAAGAATGTCCAATATTACAATGTTACATCGTGGGATTTTGGTGTTAGTAGAAGTACACGAGAGGGAGATGACGATGATTAGTGACTTTTTAACCTTACACTATTACACTTATTTTTTTTTACACGTTAATAATAACAAATTAATATATATATATACAAAAACTTACTCGTAAAAAAACAAAATTAAACCTAAAACCAAAAGGTGCATCAAAAAATTATACGAACCAATAATCTCAATTGTCAGCTCTACGTTCAAAAAATGTGAAGAGTATTTTACCACTTGGTATCATATACATATAAAAATAAATGAGTAAGAATTAATTATATATTTATAAATAAATAATTTATACAAGGAGCACATATATAATATTTATATATAAGGGGGTGAATTAAATGAGATATGAGATATATATGTACCAGAAATAAAGCTGCGATTTTTTACCATGTTGAAATTGGAAAAATAGGCTTAGGCAAATATACTTTTCGACCAATTACAGCTCGCGTTCTTCTATGTAAATTTGTTGAAGCACTCGTTTTAAACTTCATCATAATTTTATTTGAGCCTCGAGTAGATGTATTATATTTTGAACCTCTTGAAAATTGACGACTGCCAGGACCAGACATATACAAACCATTCAAACTTTCGCTATACATGCTAGAAGCTGCGCTGGAAACGTAACTTGATTGGCATTTTGAATTTCTTGTTTTAATAACTCTTTTTCTTTTGCTTTTTTGAAGTGGAGATACAAATTGTTTTGGAATCATAGGTAATTTCATGCTATTTTCACGCAATAAATTGCCTGCTATATTTTTTGCTTTCGATTTTAGGCCAATATCATGCTTTGCAATGCTTGTTCCTCTATATATTTTCCCGCCATTTAAAGTTGTTTGTGGTGCCCTTTGGTTATTACCAATTTCGCCATGTGGGTTAGTAAATCGACCCCGCCCTCGCTTTCGTTTTCGTTTTTCCGTTTGTCTCTTTTCATTTTTTTCATTCGTTGCATTATCAGTTTTGTCTTTACTGTTAAGATTTGCTTCACCAGCTAATAAATTTGCTGATGGTAAATTATATGTACCACTGAAAAGCAAATGAAAATTTTTATATGATTTATGATCCCTGGCATCAACATCAACTTTTCGTTGGTTTTTTTTTCGTTCATATAGATTAGCAAATGCGGCAAACTTTTCATTGATTTCTTGATCTTCGCTACCTTGTTCATCGGTTAAAAAATAAAATGATCGTGGATCGGCAAATGACTTTGACGTTTTCATAACACTCACAAATTCATCAAATGATATTTGCCCGTCATCTTTTACACCATCTAACTCTCTAAATACAGACAACAAACGCGTTATTTCTTTCTTTGGCATTTCATTATAATCGTATAATGCCGCTTCAAGCTCTAATAGGTCGATTTCCCCAGAACCATCCTCATCAAATATTTCAAACATACGTTTTAATTTTGGTAGAAATGGTTTAATATATTTTTCCTTAGTAAAAACATACCCTTGTCCTCGTTCTTTAACACGTGTGCGCAGAAATTTAACCGTAGACAGTGGCAATGGCATGTTTCGTTGACGCTAGTATAGTCTATTTGAATAAAGTTTATAAACAAAGACTGATACACAATCTATAGACGTTATAAAGATATGTAAATGAAAAAGATATACCATATACGTTTCCAGCATGTGACTCACAACATGGAATGTGCATTGTCTGCTGAATATATATAATATATATATAATAATAATAATAATAATACACAAGAGAAGCGAGGTTTGCATACTAATGCTATATAATAATAATATTATACTTAAGGATAATGTAAATGTAGGTATAGGACCTATATAATATTTATTGTATATATATATTCGTTATTTTATTGAAAATTGAGCTATATTCACATAATAATTATTATAGTTACTGCGTAATTATAATATTAATACCGTATATTATGTATATATTCGCCCATCATATAGATGATGATGTGTTGTATACGAGAGTAGTATATATATGTAATTGATATAATATAATAACTTCAATACCCACACATCAACAGCACTTTTGTCAATTATTGGTGCAAATAGTTAGTAAACCTGCACAAACGCGTGCGGGCATAAGAGAAAGAAACCATAGTATGGTATAATAGATAGTGGCATCCTTGTTAATGCAATATGTTGCCAAATATAAATAATTATTCCAACGAAAATGCTGCGTCATCATTTTTTAGTTCAAGTTTGAGAAGTTACCAACCAAATTCTATTAAATCAGGCGGGCAGAATCCATTTACTAAGAAATGGTTAGATGATGTCATTAACGACGTCAGAAATGTACGCGAGGCGGAGCAAATGGGTGTTTTACAAAGTCAATTATTGGAAATAGAGAAGAAGTGTGAAATATATTCGTATCAAAAAAAGAATATGGATGTCATTAAAAATATATTGGATGACACGTTAAAAAGGAAATTGAAATATCATTTACCAAAAGACGTGCATGAAAATTATAATCATTTTTGTACATCGAATGAAATAGGTAGCTATCGCGATTTGAATGATTTAGTGGCAAACGAGGGTAACGTAGTTGATCCATTTTCATACGAGTTACTCCATGGTCGTGATAAAAGAATTAGACATTTTAACCCATCGTTTGATCCAAAGCCTACACCAATAAAGAGAAATGTTCGTAAAATCATTGTAGTGAACAAACCAAAAGCTAGCAAAAAAAAAAAAAGCAATAATGATTTTGGGGAGAATGGTGACGATTTGATGATGATGGATGACAGTGGCAACGATGGTGAAACGTTAGATGTATTTGACGAGGAAGAAGAGGAAGACCTGGATGAAGAGGCAATAAAACTAAAACTTGAAGGAAAAAAACAATTAGAGGAATTGTATTATGCAAAAGAATGGATATATGAAAAAAAATGGTATACAATGACCATGGGGGTATATATGTTAAATGATGACAAGAACATTCAAAAAGCTTTAAGAATTAGGAGAGTGAAACGTTATGAAAAAATATTGAAAAATAATTTTTTTTTTGGATGGTCCAAACGTGTGGTGAAGATGAAATTATTTATTGAGAAAGAGAGAAAAAATTGGGCACGTAGTGATGACAAAAAAAAAAGGAAAAAACGAGGAAGTTTGAATAACTCCAAAGCAACTGAGCAAAAAGACAAAGATAATAAAAAAAAATCAAACAAAAGAAAAACGAAATTAAAAGATAAGGTAAAAGATGTCATAAAACAGCGAAAAGCATCAAAAAAACTAGAAACTGCTAATAACGTTTCGACACAACAGAATACGAAAGGTGATGCCATGGAGAACAATAGAGTAGACGACAATAATGTAAAAAACAAAAAAAGTAATAATGTAATTCATGAAAAGCAAAAAAAGCAAAAACAACAAAAAAAGGATTCAGCACAAACTGATATCGAGAATACAGAAGCTAAAAGCAAAAGCAAGAAAAAGGGGGGAAATATTAAAGAAGATTATCCTAATGAATCAAACATCTCTGCCCAAGAAGAGGTTGGCCTTGAAGAGGATGATAATGAAAAAACACACAATGGTAAAAGCAAAAAAAAGAAGAAGAAAAAGAAGAAGAAAGAGAAGGAGAAAGTAAAATCACATAGTAAAAATGATGATGGAACTAAGAAGAAAAAAAGTAAGAAAAGGAAGCTATAAGCAACGCTGTCATTTTACGTATACGACAATATAAATAGTGCAAAGTATCTACCCTGTGATGTGTACAGAGGTGCACACAGATATTCAGCTAAATTATATAGTAATTTTTGTCAGGTCTGAATTCAGGATGATAATGTTTTGTTTTTTTTTTCAACATAGATACGAGGTGACAACTAATGGTTTGTACTCTAATAAGTATAAATTATATCATGTACTGCGTCACTATATACTATGGGTGTAGGTTAAGGTTACTCAGGAGACCACGCTGCGCTTGAGGATATAACAGTACAGTATCAGCAGAGGACTTACCGCTGCTGTACTTTAATATAGATTAAGGTGTTATTTGTCACCACCAGAGTTTTTTTTAGATTTTTCTAATAAAGCGGTCGTTGTAATGCTCTATGTATTGTTGAAACCGTTGTTATTTACCAAGTTAAAGTACTTATTATTACTACTTTTCTTATTATATTATACCTGGTAATATAATATAGAATCATTGTTGGGCACTTTAACTTAGTGTGGGTGCATCACTACTACTACTAATGAACATGATCACAATGTTTATTGTGTATTGCGTTTGGCAACAATAAGATTTAAGATAGCATTTTTCTTCCCTTAACATAATTATATGCGACCATGTACAGAATAAACCCTCCTAATAGTAAACGAATTAAGAAACAAAATAAAATTAATTTGAAATCGTACCTAGCACCTTCAACTAAGTTATTTTATCATCAACAAAAAGTGATACAAAAGGCTAAAGCTGAAAGTAACAACTTGCAAGATCAAAATATTAAAGCTGCGATTCATAAATATGTAGAGAAAGGTAAAAAGAAACGGGTGCTACATATACAGGAAACAAAAAAATCACCAACCAAAAAGCAATATTTGTCTTCAGTAAAAGACCCTTTATGGGTACGATTAAAAAGTGCACAAATGGCGTCCTACGCGTTAGTAGAAAAACGCGCGATAGACGATACCAAAAAAGCATTAGAAGCATTTCAACAGGGGCGATTCAATGATGGTAGTGATATTGATGACAAAAGTGATATTATTACAAATTACGAAGATGGCGGTACAGGTTCTCCGCCTAAGTTACGTTGCCATTCTTCCAATATTTTGGATGAAATACATGGCTATTGGCAAGATCAAGAAAATATTACATTACTAAGAAGAATAACTGGATTTTCAGCCACAGAACTTAGAAGATTATTTTTAAATTTTAAGTCATTGTGCTCTTTATCTTCAACACCATATGGCTTAACGTATCATACTTTTTGTAATACCATTCCAACATTTACATTTGAAGATCCGTTATTTACTAATCGCGTTTTTGAATTTTTTGATAGTAGTGAACGAGGCTTGTGGAGATGGGAGGAATATTTATTATGTATGGCACTGTTGTTTAAAACATGCAAGGTTTTGAAAATATTTTTTCTATTCAAATTGTATGATGTAAATAATGACGGTACAATAAGCAAAGATGAAATGTGCCATTTTTTCATCAAAAGCTTGGTTGTTGAAGTTGACGCACATTTATTAGAATTATGCCAAACTCATATCGACGCTTTGTTTCGTCGGATTGATGAGGACGAGGATGGTGAAATCTCATTGGAAGAGACACTTTTGTATGTTGAAAATCATCCTGAGATAGATGATATATATGGAATATTTGGCAGAACTATTGCTTTACCAAATTTACAATATGATAAAAATAGCAATGAATTGGAACAGGAAATAGAAAATGATGAAGCAAACCTGGAAACAAAATATGAAAAATGGAAAAGAGAAAATGAAACAGAAAATATAGCAGCAACACACTGTAAGCGCGATATAAAATTGTTCAAGGCAATAAAAACTGGGGAAATTGATTTAAATATATTATGGGAGCAACTATCACAAAGCATTAATGTAGGTACAAATAAACATGCAAGAGAGAGAATCGATGCAGAATTATCACGAATAAAGATGGAAAGGGGGAAACATCATGAGGCGCACAGAGGAAGAAAAAATACTCTCAACTTCAACGATACAGTGCATACATAATAAATCATTTTATAAAATATTTGTGTGTGTGTAAAAACATATCTGCAGAAAGTATCCTGCATGTAGATAAAATTACACATGACTCATAGTGACTTGGTTTTTTCGCATAAAATCTCTCAAAATAGTAATAAAATCGTCGGGGGTTAATTCTATTTCACCATTAATATCTTCAAAACCACCTTGCCTAAATAATTTCAACATTGTTCGTCTATCAAGATTTGGGACAATAATTTTATTAACAATTACTTCAAACTCTTTGATATCTAATAAGCCATTCTTGTTAGCATCGGCACAATGAAAAAGACTCAAGATGGTTTCGTGTTCCCTATTTTCAACTTCAAACCATATACTCATAATGTTATGTATGATATCATCAACATCAACAAATCTTTCTACTTCATTACCGCGATCGATCGCATCTATACGTGCAGTACTTGGCAAGGCTTGTGCCGTTTTTGCAATTTTGTTTATGTTCTTTGTCACTGCTTCTAAATCCTCTACTTTAAATCTATTTGGTGTAAAAAAATGCTTTGCAATTTCGATTGCTTTATCATATCGCACCACACACATAATTTGGTTATCGCTCATCTTTGAAATAATATCATTTTCATTAGGAAATATTAATTCTAAAACATTTAGTAATGTATCACAAGAAGCTTCATGAAATTTGAAGTCGCTTGTTTCAAAACAACCTGCCACAATTCCAAACCAAAATATACGCCGTGGCATATTGTTGACATTGAATCGCTGCACACTAACTAATAATTCTTGGACTTGTTTCATGCCTATTCTATTACTTTTACCATGCATGGTAAAATAATCTAAAATAAAATCTGCCATATTATCAAAAGGATGCCCTAAATTTCGATCAATACGATTTGCACGAATTTTTGCTATATATATATCTAAAATAGTGCTATTTAACTGTGAATCTGGCCACCATTTGTAATTGGATTTACCGCCTATACTACTTCTACGTGTTTCCTTTTGTTTGCTTTTAGATTTATTATTATTATCTGACAACCAATGGAATACTGTGAGGGGTTTGGACGGTCTGCCATACACAATTGTAGACGCAAATTGATTATATTGTTGTATATTCGTCTGTGTTGCAATGGTTTTTCTTGTATTTAGTACAGTTAAATTTAACAATTTCAAAAATGGAACATTTTTAGTGAATAGTGTCGGTTCAAACTGTGCGACATGACATATCAAAGACCCGTTTTGCCCTCCCTTTTCAGCGTCAATCAATAATTTTGGTCGTTTGAAAATTAATTCGGCAAAATTTTCCGGGTCTTTTATTTCGCAAATTATTGAATATGCATGAGAATTATATCAATATATATATATTAATACGTATAGGTATAGGTATTGGTATTAATACGTAATAGGGTATGCAATTGTGTCGTACGTTAGAAGAGTGACAGGTATATAATTGTGAGGCGAGGCATTGGGCTTAAAACAACGTACTTTCTTGGTAATATTGAAGAACTTTGCCTGACAAAATTTCCAACACTAATTTCATGAATGCTGTATCATTACGTTTAGCAATAGCTCCAGCAAAATTGTTGCAATTTAATACAACGTCTAAAATTTCAGGAAATTTATAGAGACAGTCACTTACAACATCAATACCATCATTGAAAAGTGATTGTAATAATACAGGATGGGTGCCAATTAAATCAATAAATAAAGCATTATTTTCCAAGTATATATCCGCGAATAGACCCGCATCAGCTCTAAAGGCATCAACGGCAACATATGGATCAGTTAACAAAATTTTTGATGCGAACTTTGATATGACAGGCCAATGACCTTCCCAAAATATTTTTGTCTCTGAAGAAAACAATTTTAATATCATTGCGCATAGTATTTTTCCTTTTTTGCTACAAAATAAATCAAATAATTCTTGGCTTGTCCGCACCATATTAGTTACACTGTCCATATGCTCCCACAAAAATGAATGCAGCAATTCTCCGTTTTTAATTAAAAGCGCTTTGTGTAAAAAGGTAGGTTGTGTAAACAACACGCTTTGGATTATATCGTTGTCATTTGTCAGTGTCCTTAGTAAGATTTCTTGCTTACTGACTCTATTCAAACGATACCAGGATGCATAATGAAATTGTTTTAAAGCATTTTGATTTGTTTGAGAAGATAAGGATGCTGCGTATTCTTCAGAATATACGTTTGCAAATTTGGAAAAGAGTGTTTTGCGTTGGTCCTCCGTGATCTGTTCCACTTTTTCTAATATCAATGTTTGTGGATTCATAATCGATTCGGATTCTAATTGACGTATCCTTGCTCTTAATTCATCGTTTTCATCTCTCAACATATTATTTGCAGATTTGTACATAAATTTGTCCTTTATTTTACTATCCTTGTCGTAGTGATTTTTATCCCTGAAATGTTGCTCACTATCATTTCTATTTTCATTGTTGTCTTCAAATATACTTGAAAATAGCACACGTCTCGCTGTCTGTAAAAATTTTGAATATTGTGGTAAATCGTTTCCTATTTTTACCAAGCCGTTCAAACATAAACAACATGCAATTTTTGATGTTATTTTCGATTTCATATTTGACATGATAACTGATGATTCAACCTCATCCTCAATCAATTTATCTACCTCATGAGGTGATAAGCCTGTTTGCTCAATAATCCACTGTATACTAAACTTGCTGTCGAATAAAAGATCGTTTGTTTCAGATCTTTTATTATTATTATATATTATATTATCACGATTATGTAAATATTGTTTCATTAAATATTCTGTTTTCGGTTTGATTGAATCTATTCTATTTTCGCTATTTAAAATGATTGTTTTGTTTAATTTTTCATGTGTTCGTTTAGATAAAAGCCCAGTCCGTATTTTTCTATTACTTGACAACATACTAGCTATAATACTTAATTCATTTTGTAAACGTACATCGCCTTGCTTCGATTTGTTAAATATTTTATCCACATGTGTTGGTTCTGTTGGTGGATAATATATATCAGGTTTATTTCGTATTGGCTTTGAGCGCACTCGTGCTGTTTGTGGGCGACGTTTGGCAGCATTTGTATCACTTTGATTTCGTCTAAATTTATTTGGAGATAATTTTGTTGAACGCCTCGCGGACGATGCAGACGAAGGTCTTTTTTGCCGTCTAGGAGTTAGCTGTCTGTTGGGCAATCGAATAGGTGATCTATTTGGAGTTGTTGAAGTGTCAATGTTGTGACGGAAACTACGTTGGTGTTGCGCAAGTTTCAATTTTTTCTTCAATTGCAAGCGCAATTGCAATAAATCATTTGGCAATTGTGTATATGGAACGTAATCCATTTTGCATTATTTGTTGGCGTATACACACACGCACACGCATAGTCGCTACGATGTATGGCGCTATTGCACCTTCGATTTCGTCAACTTATGTACATACCGTTCCTAATAATATTAGTAGTAGATAGTACGACTCGTATAATAATATAATAATAATACGTACTGAAAAGTATTGGCAGTTATATTATTATAGAAAGCAAACCAGCCTTTTTTACTCAACAAAGGCTGTAAATTATTAGCAAAGGCATAGGCAAGCTGGGCAAGCACAAGCTAAAGCGGATGTGGTTCAAATTAGGGATTTAGTAAGGTTTAAGGTTTTTGCAACAAATAAATTAAAATGAGACAGCATCGTATTATATTTTTTACACGCGCATAATAATAATTATTTATTAATAATAAAAATATTATTATTTTTTACCCAGATAAACTTTAAGTTAATTAATAATTTTTACAAACTATTAGCAAATCTCGTAATTTCTTGAACGTTAATGTATTTTCCGTCTTTTGTTTCGATGGCCAACAATGCGTCCCTGTACGTATGTGTATGAAGCAGTGCCGAAAATTGTGGATGTGATCGTATTGCTTCTTGTACTTCGGGAGTTTGTACGCCCTTCAAAAAGTCTAATTTTTTAACTTTACCGTCATGTTCTGGATCAACTAAATCAAATACACGCAAAACTAAAGCTGCACTTTTATCTACAATTTCTTCAGGATTTTCGACAGAAAAGTCATCTGTTACTAGCACTTGTGGCATATGAATCGAATCATTTATATTTTTCATATCATCCTCTTCATACATACTTTCGTCAACTGCCAAGCCGCTAACTATAAGTGGCGATGGATTTGATAATTGGTTACGTACATTATGCAATGTTTGTAACAGGAAGTCGCGATGTGAAGCAGCAGATGCTGACAAATCTTCCTCTGATAACTGTACATTTTTAATACCACGGTCCATTGGGGCACCACGTCGCGAGCCGCTTCCCTTCGCTCCGGGGCGGGTTTTCTTCTTTTTGCTGCTTTTCTTTTTGACGCCACCACTAGAGTGTGATGGGGCTGTGCTAAGTTGGCTATGGCTGGCTGATTTCATTTTCTTTTTACCTCGTTCTTTTCGAACTTGTGCCATTCCAGCGGGTGGGGGTCCTAGCTGTTGTAATTTTGCATACGGCGAATGAGTACCTAAAACGCCACCAAATGGCAAATCGCTATCACCACCATCAATACCAGATGGTAAACTAGACGATCCATGAAGAGGTGGCTTCTGTTGTAATGATCCATGTGATGGTGCGCCAAGCGATGGCTGTGATTGGGACTGCAATGTTGAAGCAGGAATACCCGTTGCTTGTTCACCAAACTCGGCTGCTAATGTCTGTTGATATTCTGCCATTTGCTGTTGATGCGCGCGTATTTTTGCGGCGCCGACAACCATGTGGCTTAATGGGTGTCCCCGTTGTAAATTTGGATTTTGATACAATTCTCGGAAAAATGCATCTTCTCTCTCTTGCAACGTTTGTCTAAATGCCTCTGGCACGGCTTCTAATTGTGTTGGCGGTGGTATGCCACTTTGAGCCAGCGCTTGTGATTGGGCCCACTCTTCCGGCGTAGCCGGTGGTAAACCATTTGAATCGTACCCTCCACCACCGAATCCTTGTCTAGCAATTTGCTCTAACACACTTTCATTGCCATTTCCCTGTCCTTGTGCATTTATGTCATCTATAGTTATACGTCTAGGCAGATCTGGGGCTGGTCTATTTAACTGATGCAAACCAGTCACGCTGCCCCCATCTACGGAGTTATATTTTTTCCGGGATCTCCGCTTACTTCTGGTACGAGAACGACTTGAATGACCTTTCGACTCATGCAATGAGTGCTTCATGGACCTTTGATGACGTGATAATGGAGAAATGCGCCTAGCGAACGGGACTCTAGATGCCATTGCTTGGGCATTTGTTTGTCCATTTTCCTCAGATGTTTCGGCGTATACAAGCCAACAATCCTCGCATACGTATAGCTGTTTATACAAAAACAATGGGTCTCTACGATAACGTTTATATTCATTACATGTCATTTTTGGGTGAGTAATTCTTAAAACAGGAGGAATTTCCAAATCTTCATTAGGAGGCATTGGTGGAGGGCCATGGTGGTGGTGGTGGTGTCCATTGCCATGTAATTTTTTGCCAAATGGACCTTCCGCACCACCCAAACCTACTCCACCAAGTGCTCCTATTACTTCTGGATCGGGTGGCCAGGCTAATTGTTTCGGATCGCCACCAAATTGTCCAGCGCCCATAACCATTAACAATTGATCAAAATGCCCAACGACTACTTTGTAATTAACAGTATGTTTCAGCTTTGGTTGGACGGAACGTCCGCAACTTGGGCAATCAAATAATTTAATAGAGCCGGCAGGTATCATCTTTTTCCCTGGCTGCAATGATACATTTTGAATACGAACATTTTTGGGAACCTTCATCAATGCATCAATATTAACTGATGCACTTTGTATATTTTTATTTCTCATATTACGTGATCTTGGAGACATGTTCCCAGTATGTTCAACGCGGCATGAACTACACCACATAAACCAGATTTTATCGTTTGGATCAACTTTTAAATTTACTGCCATGCGTTTTATTTTATGTTTTTGAAAACTAACCTCCGCGACATGGTTTACAAGGGAACTGCACAATCGTTGTACTTGACTTGGTAAAATTGATCCCCGGACTGGTGCAGTTTGGCTGTTAACTTCTGGGCCTTCGTACGTTACAGCACGTTCATACATGCCGTAACGTCTTGTATCCTGCAACTTATGAACGTTCACCCTTCTTTCTAGCAAACAAACTTTTGGTGACCATATAGCACGTATCATGGAGTTATTTGTACCTTTCGGTTCGATAAACTTTTGCACAATTCCATTATTCACTTTCTCTCGATTATACAAAAAATCATGAAATTGTAACTTATCAAAATATTCAATAGTAACTTCGCCAGTTTTCTCATCGGTTGTTAAATAGTATGCAATGATGTCTGATCCCATGGTATTACGAGTAAACGTTTCCTCGATTCTAACATTCATTAAATTATATTTACTTTTTCTTTTCACCTGTCCATTTTTTGCTGTAAAATACCAATATGCCGGTTGCCTATATTTATATATAATTGTATCAGGTATATTTATTTTCGGACCTTGGTCTAACTCATCCTTCATCCACAAGTAGTAAAATAAATTATCTATGACGCCATCCCCTTCCAATGGGTAATTGGAAAATGATGATGACATATTCAATATATTAAGATCGGCAGTAAAAGGCCAAATGTATGCAATGATCACAACGATTGATGGCAGTGAAGTTAGTAGTAACAGTAGCTCGGTTTGTATATCATCGTAGCTGCGTGTGTATGACCGAATAAAAAAATAATTAATAATAATAATAATAACAACAATAAACAAAAAAAATAAAATAATATAAATAATAATAATAATAATAATATTAACACACCGCAACTACTACAACAATGATAAAACTAATTAATAATAAGAAAGTCATTAATAATAATAATAGTAATAAATAACAGCCAAAAAAGGTGGTAGGCCGTCGCCAAAATCCGAAAAGTTGCTGGATGGAGGATAAGGTAAAATAAGCAATTTAAGTACAATATGTATTGTAGTATTTGATAGAATAGTTATTCAATACTGAATGAATCACAATTATTATTGATAATATGGATTATTCGGAGAAAGCATAGGTACTATAAACTAGTGTACTTACTACTACTAAAAAGAATGACTTAGTAAAACACGTGATTTAGGATGGGAATAGCACCAAGCGGCAGAGGTTCACAAGTCCGTTGAATGAAATGCCACCAACGTGCAGATCGACCGTACACAATCAATAATACTGTGTAATATAATGTAGCATGTCATGTTTCCTGCTATGCTATACCGGTGGTAGCCGCCTACCTACATACAGGTAGCTATTATAAAGGAATAGCAGCCGTAGTTGGTGTTGTGAGTGAAGTATACCTCACCTCGATTGGGAGAGGTACTATTATAACAATGGTGTCAATTGATCGCAAGTCCGAAGCCAGGCTATTCGTCTACTTAGGCTACAAAATTGTTGAAACACTACGGGATTACCTACCAATGTAATTACCGAGTACATGTTACGGTTACTATGGGGTTACCACAGGTGCAGAGGATGTATCATTATTTCGTGATAGTAACGTTTGTTATTATCCCCTTGTCTCTCATTTGCAGCATAACAAACATACATAGTAATAATGATAATTATTGTATATTATTATTATTATTATTATCATGAGCATTAGCAGGTAGATACTACTACTACTATTACTGTGATGATGCAACGTCTAGTATCTCTTGCTTCATTCACGCACTTTGCACCATAGCAATTTGGTGGACTTACTCTTTGAACCAACGAAAGTCTTCATCCTGTGAGGGAATATATATACTATATCTAATTACACATTCTTTGCTTATTTATATCATCATGTCAAAAAAAGCCAAAAGACGTGCGTACCAAAAAAAAATGAAAGAAAGGGAAAAGCAATTTGATATGCGTTTTAACCTTGAGAAACTGCCAAAATATAATGGTTTGTATGATCGAAATTTAAGGCATCATTTTGAAAATCGTAGGATACAATCGCATTTAGCAAACTTAGGATTAATAGATTCAGAAGGACGGGTGGTTAATTTAGATAAGGCAAAAGGCAAAGTATCTATTATTTTACAAGAGTTCAAAAATGCAGAACGAGCGGAGGAACTTAGAATGAAAGAAGAAGCAGAAATGCGACGACGTGTACAAAAAAAACGCCATGAAACGTTGGAACGTGGAAGACGTGCGGAAAGACTATTGAAGATTAAAGACGATAGGAGAATCCGCCTGGAAATATTAGAAGCTGCACGTGGTGTTGTGGAAGTACCAAATGTAGAAACTAATGCAGAGCGGGAATTCAAAAGATTCCAACAAACAAAATTAAGACGAAGTATGGCAGGTGGCCAAGGTGGAAGTATGTACGGGACTATGAACGATGCAAGTGATTTGATATAAGTTACTGTACACTTTGTACAATTGTACGAGTATGTGAGGAATTTTTTTATCCCTTGTAATTTTTAATTTACTCATGATAATTCCTACTCATCATATAAAATATTGACATAATATAAAAAAAAAATTTAAATTATTTTTTTAAATTTTATTTTGGTAACATACTTGTCACTAAGATTCGCAGCGGGTGTATCAACGACACGTGGAAAAATGTTTTATTGAACCTTGATAAAACCTCCCATATTTTTGTATATAAAAATCAAAAAAATATAACACATTTTTATAAAATTTGTTTTTTCCACATGTAATTTACATACGAGAGTATTTATTTATTCTTAAAGAGATTAAAATATGTTTGAGAGAGGAACTATTTTGGAGCCGGGGATACTAATGGTGCCCCCAATGGAGTTGGAGCTTTTGGCATTAAGCTTTTGCCTTTTTTGCCTTTCTTTGGTTTGCCACCTGTTTATCATATATTGTGGGGTCAAGTAAAAAATGTTAGTATAGATTATTTCAAAATGCGCAACAAATAACATACATGTGTAAGAAAAAATATATAGAGTGTGGTTTGTATGCAATGAATATATGATGTACTTACCTCTAATTTTCAATTTTGGTAGCTTCTCCTTTAAATCTTTTGGGTATTGACACGTTTGTTTCTTTTTCCCAGAATTTAAATCTAAATCTTTTAATGTTGTACATAACTCAATTTCAAAGGGTAATGATTTCATTTTCGTACAACCTTGACAATAGATAGCACGTATTTTTTTCCAACCATGAACCGTGCCCGGTAGTGTACGCAACGTGGTATTACCCCCTACATAGATTTCTTCTAAATTATGCAATAACCCTATACCATTTGGCAATGATGATATCTTATTGTTTGCGAATGATACAATCCGCAAACTTGTTGCGGCACCAAGTTCAGGCGGAAGGGCAACAATTTTATTTTTATACATGAAAAGGTATTCTAATTTTTTTAATTTTAAAAAAATTGAGCCAGAAATATGTGTAATTCCATTATCAGAAACGTTTAAGTATGACAATTCTTCACAACTTCCAAGTTCATCTGGCACACTAACAATTCCGTTTGTACTTAAATTTAAAAATGTTAATTCTTTCAAATCATTAAAAGCTTGTCCTGGCAACGATGCAATATTATTTTTAGAGGCATCTATATATTTTAATGATGTCAGCTTCGACAATTCGGGCGGTAAAAAGCTTAATTTATTGCCTTTTAATTTCAATGTCTGTAATTCTTTCCATGTATGAAATACTTCTACTGGCAACTCAACAATTTTATTATTGCCGATATCAAATTCTGTCATCATTTCACAACGGCTTAGATTGGGTGATATCTGTGTGATTTCATTGCCACGTAAATTTAATTTTTGTAATCGTACTAGGGAGTCGACTGTATCTGGTAGGGAACCATTTAACATGTTATAGGACAAATTAATTTCTACTAATTCTTTACATTGGGATAATATGGCAAATAGACGTTCCGTTGAAAAAAGGTTATTACCTTGCAAATTTAAAGTAGTTAAATTAATCAACCTATGTAAACGCAGTGGCAATTCATCCAGCTTCATCGTTTGTAAATTCAGTGTTAAACTTTTCGCATTTAAAGCATCAACTCTACGTTGCGCTTCATCCTCCAAATCGTTTTTAACAAATAACGACTTTCCAATCACTTCACCAAATAAATAATTTTGTGGTAAAGTCACTTTATAATATGGAGGTGGTTCTGGTGCAACCCTTTTTTTTCCTTTCTTTTTCTTTCCCTTCTTTTTTTTTGGCATAATTAAAAAAAAAGATAATTATAATCAATTGAAGAGAGTTATTAATATATACCTTGTAATAAATAGAAAATGTGAGTGTGGGTGTGTTGGTTCTATGTGTATGTATGTTGGTGTCTGCAAGTTGTCTATAAGTCTATTGAATGCGAATGCACAGAATAAGTGTCTGTAGTAGTAGATGAGGTGATATTTAAGATGTGTCCATATATATAAGCTATAGAGAGGAGTGTATATATATATTATTTTATTTTACCGATTATATTTTTTATTATTTATTTATTAGTGCATTATATTATTATATTATTATTTACCACCACCACATCTTGATCGATGATGGTGTAACCAACGTATTATTATTACACAATAATAAATACTACCCCAGCAAGTAGCTAAGTGGAATGCTAAGTAGAAATAACCTACTGTTCGTACGAAACGTCTGATAGTTATTAAGGTATTTCGTGATGATTATACCTTATTTAATTAAAGACGCGACTTATTACTTTAACTTTAACTTCGATTAATAATTTCACGGGACCTACTATTATATACCTATACTACTATGACCATTTATTAATTTCAAATTGGTAATAATTTTAGCTCGATTCCTCCTATTATTATTTCAATTATAAATATTAGAAGAGGAGTGAATAATATTACAATAATAATAATAATAATTTCAATAATTCCAATAATAAATAATAATAATAAAGAAAAAATTGAAATTATTATTGAAATTATTATATTATATTTTATTATAGTACTATAATAAAATATAATATAACAGACGACCACATGAGGGAGGAAGAGAATCTTTTTTATTTGTAAATATAAATACAGTGTAGTATAATAATACACACTCTCCAGCCATATTATATTATTTTTATATTATTATTATTATTGTAATAATAATAATACATGTAGTATAATAATAATAATATATTATTATTATTATTATTATTTTTATTAATAATAGAAATAAAACACCGTCGTACATTTGAAAAAACATGCAAGCAGCACCAGTTAGACCTTCAGAAAAAGTTAGCTGAATATCGCACGTGTTTTTATATGTAATTAGCGAACTACAATGAGCTGCTGGGTGACTATTGATGATGATGATAGCAACGATGCTTTACCAGATGTAAACAACGACGTGAACGGTGGAACAAGTAGTAACGTTGGCGCTAATAGCAGTGATACTACGACTAGTAACAATAATATAAATAATAATGATAACAACAGCAACATCGGCAACAACAACAATGTGGAAACTGAAGAAAGTGACGAGGCGTATCAATCCCGTCTATCTATGAATTACAATGCTGCCTTAACAGACCAATCCAAAGGTAAACCCGGGACAGACGTGTGGGAAAATGCAAAAGAACTGTACATTGAAACCCTTGAAGATTCGGACCCATCAATAGATTCAAAGGCAAAAAGACTAATAGCTACAGCAGAAGTATCAGCGTCACATGGTTTGACTATTTTACATCGTTTACGGTATTTATGCTTTAAAAATTTAGGTAAAATGTATTTTAAAGAAAAATTATTCCATGAAGCATCTAAACAATTCGAAAGTGCTTTGTCCGTGGATCCTAGGGATGTTATGTTGTGGTACGACGTTGCCGCAACTTTTGCTAAGCAAGCAAAATATGTTGACGCGCGGTATTATTTAGAAAAAGCCTTAACCATATGCCCCAACCATGTGTTAAGTTTACGGCGTTTGTGTGAAATATTAGGTCCTGATGGGTTGGATGATACCATTGGGCTAAAAGCGATTTATAACATTATCAAAACGCAAGAACTAAATCTATTTCAAAACACTTCCAACTTTTATATGGCAAATAATGCATCAACGCAACCATTTCATTGTGTATTAGATGGAGGTTGGAATATGTATTATGCCAATAATAATAACAACAATAATAAATTTTTTGATAGTGTTATCAAAGCAAATTTTGAGAAGAATAAAACTGTTTTATTGTCATCCGATCCGTGGGTTGTTACTGGGAAAGATAAGCACCAAATGGAATGTGAATCGAGGGACGCATTTAATGAGGGGGGGAGGGTTATCGTGCAAGAAACATTACACGACATTACATTGGTTGGTTTAGGAGTTTTATTGATAAACGTGTTTGAAGATTTGCATTCAAAAAAACAACATTTGATTAATAGTGTAGTTGAAATTGAAACTCCTCATCATAAGAGGAAAACAAAGGAAATGGGGCAGACCGGTCATGATATTGGAAACACGCTTGGTACTAATAATGATAACACTAACGATGTAATAATGTTGAACGGGAGGAATGTCGATGCTGATGTAATTTATAGTAAAAGCGATTGTACAACGACGTCAGAAAACAGTTCCAGTACAAGTGTTCTTACTACTACAACTGGTAAGTCTAGGAAAAAGCTACATAAAAGTGATCATAGCAGCAACATTAGAACACCTGAAAATAATACATCGGATAGAATCATCGCAAAGAAGTTAACAAATGATGATGATACTAAAAACAACAACAAAAAACGAGACCGCGATGTGGATAAGGATAGTACTGATAATGACCATTCGAACCTGATTGTATCAAATAAGAAACAAAAAATTATCCCAAAATCGCGAAAGCTTGTGAAAGCGGGAGGGAACGTTTCTAAGGTAAAAGATTCAAAAAGAGCCCCAAGTCCAAAGCGAATATCAAAACGTCTGAAAAGCCAAGTAAATGAACCAGTAATTATGGCAAAACCGAAACCAATAGTACGTGATATTAGTGAATCTCTAGGAGACGTTGCATTTACCAAAATTACAGAGCTGCTTCCTATTGATTGTAAGAATCACATTAAAGAGGACAAACAACACAAAGGTGCGACTTCTAAAGTCGCGAATAGTATTTTAAAACAGCATGGACAATATTTAACGGTATTGAGAATACCCATAACAAATGCAAATAGAGCCAGCCAAATGGATGTGCGTGAAAGCAACAACGAAATGAAAGAAGAGGAATCTAGTGCGGCTGATTTATTAAATGTTAATGGCCAGATAACAAAATCTAAAATTCAGAAAGTAGAACACTTACAGGTTTTGAAATTGGTAGATGAATTAAATTGTCTCAAAGTTGATATAAATTTACTGCTTCAATACTTTTGCCGCTATCTTTGTGTAATATCAAGTAAAAAATTTGAATATAAAATTAGCAATACATTACAAAATGTGCAATCAACTGAAACACAGAAAAGAAAATTACAAATAAATTCAATATCTGATGTCATCGTGAAAATTTTTGCTTTGTTGACAGAATTTCATAAACCGTTGGCATTTATTTCTCTCGATACACATACATCCGCTGATGGGCTAAGCAAACGAGAAGCGTCTGTAACGATAAAAGATAGACAAAAACTAGTATCAAAATTAAATACATTACATACTGGTGCTGTTAAAAATATATGCATTGGCGATGGTGTTGAAACGGATGCCCTTGCGTGGTTGACAGCGGCAGAAATTGAAATAGACCAAGCCACAAAGCAAAAGGTAAATATTCATGGGGGTGGTTCCTCAGAGTTTTACAAACGAAAGGCTGCGCGAAATATACAATCAAGCAAACGATGTTTAAAAGAAATGTGGTTGGCGCTTTCAAAATATACAGTTGAGCACAGTCACATTGCTGACAACGCAAAACCTTCGTCGATGAAAGTATTTTTAGAAAAAAGCAAAGGCACCATATCGCAACTAGACCCGGAAGCACAAAAAACGTTGTATGGGCGAATTCGTAATGGTGAGACATATTTAAAAACTCTGTGGGAAGGCCGGTTACGTTATTATTGGTTGTGTGCGCAGTTGGACAAGTTAAATGAAAAGAATGCCCAATCACTCTTCATGTTGAAATGTTGTGCGGTAACATTGAATGAAAAACATGTTTTAAAGGAGAGCAGTGATATTCTAAACGAATCAAATCGTAAATCATTGAAAGAAAATGGAGAAGTTTACTACCTAAATCACTGTGCACATAGCAATACTATTGATCATGCTGGCATTGTCCGTAGGCTGGATGAGTTAGCTTCAAAATCAACGATTGATAAAGCAATATCATTTTATAAAGTAGCAGTAAATCTAGGTTCACCTTCTATGGAAGATGAGGTCGTTAATTCTGTGGCACCAAACACTGGCATCTCGATGGAGATAGCAGTGGATGCCACGGTTAATGGTAATGACCATATGGATTTGGAAGTTAACAACACCGTGCCTGAGCTAGATGAGGAACAAATACAAGAACAACGTGTTGGGCTTTTTAAGAAAGCTATTGAAGAACTAAGAAATAGATACCTACCAAGCATGGATTCTACTGATTTTGATGATAACTCGTGGACCTGCCATTATGGTGAGTTAATGGATGATTTTTTTAATCACCAAGATGGTAACAATATCAGCAAATTAGGACGTAACAAGGATAAATCAAATACATCGTTATCGCGGAAACGTACCCGCTTTGTAGGCAAAAAGAAAAGTGGTGGTAACAATAAAAGGCGGAGACGGGGTTTAATATCACAAGATACGGGTGAAGATGCTGAAGTAAGGCCTGATTTAATATCAATTATTGTAGAAAGTTGCATTGAATCTGATAATTTGATATTGGCGTCAAAGTTTCTAGGACGACTTATGAATGAATTTGCCAAACCTGGTCGTATATTAGATACTGCGATTGACAATATTAATGTTTTAAAGAAACGTGGATTTTCTATGTCAAATACAAAAGACACTGCATATAATAGTATTCAGAAGGATAAGAATCCTATACTACATAAAAAAAAACAAGTGATCGGACGAACCCGCGAATTTTGTCTGCATATCATAAATGCTATGTCCAATGTTGCAGAAGCCTGTAAGGCACATAATAGCGCCTCCAATACCAGTTCGTTAGAAGTCTGCTGCTGGAATATTTTTCAAACGGTATTACCACCCTATGTTCACTTCGCAAAATTATTGCATGACAAAAACATATACAAATACATTTCAGAAACGGCGATCATCTTTCGAGATGAATCTTTCGCTTTAGCATTTGCGTGGAAAATGTCAAAAATGTATTTTGATGAATTGTACCACGGTATAGAAGATTTTGAAAAGGAAAACCCAAAAAGTAGCTCTATTATCTCTCGCGGTGTTTCCCGATCCCCAAGAAATGCACCAGCATCAAAACGATTAACATATAAGCATGGCTATGAAAAATACGTTCAGAATGACTTACTAGATGACCGTTTAAATCATTTTGATCGCAACTTAGTAGATATGCTGCAGATGGCAATTGAAATGGGGGTTGCGTGTATTAGAGGGAACGTTTTCAAACAATCTACAAGCATCAAAGTTGTTGCTGATCCAACACTCGCCAACAAAAACAACAAAAAATTGTTCTGTGGTTTTCTCGGGTTGGCGTTAGATGTACTGGATTTGGCGAAGAAAATAACGTCGCTTCGATTTACTGCACTCAATTTATTTTTTACATTTGTCTGTGCACTTGTTCCGGCATCGTTTCGTGTCTCATGTGGAGATCGAGATGACCTAGACGCACATATTATCGACCATAAGATGATGGACAATCACCATGATTTTTTACGTGGTGTAATTGAATCAATGCATTTACAACTTGGAAAATGGGGTTTAACGACTGCTTACAATGGACAAATTTTGAAACAATTCGTTCATGTTTTAACCATTATGGATAAGTGGAATGCTGTAAAAGGTGAAGTGATACCCGTCTATACTCCAGAAATAGAAGACGGGGACACAGATGATGAAGATGAAAATGATGTAGATTCAATCAAATTCACAATCGATTTGTTAGGAAAAGTTTATTACGATTTATTTGGTTTTAATATAGATTTGGATTTTAAAACGGATAGTGATTATCCACCACGTAGCAAATATTTGTCTTTGCATGATCCTAATTTGTCAAATGAAGAAAAAAAAAGAAGAAAACAGTTTTGTATCGATTTATTTGATTTCGCAAATGAACGAATCCAATCAAAAACAAACGGTGGTTCTCCAAAAGATAAAAGATTTATAATGTCAGAACTTCATAAGGTATTTCACATAGATGTTTGGCAATGCGTCTTATTCCCTAATGACAATTATGACAATGGTATGACTTCCATCGTAGCTAGCAACGAAATACCATATGGCAAATTAGTGATAAACGTTTTAAGAAAAAATGTGAACACAAATGCTGTAAGCAATAACGACGCTAACGATACAGAGGATATAAGTATAGAAAACCAAATAAAGACCTTCTTAAAGGAAATGAGGATTAAACAGGAAGATGTTAATAAGAATATTAATATGAAATTGAAAAGTGGGGAGGAGCTTGTCCGAAACGAATTCTACCGGTTATATGCCAATTTAATGCAACCTCCAGGATCTAATAGTAACAGTAACAAGGATCAAGATTTATACAACTTTCATCGCATTCGTATCGAAATTTTACTGCAAGATTTGTCATACAATCCAGATCGTATTGAAAGTTGGTATGATCTTGGAATGTCAGCATTAGTACTTTTGAATAATCGAATTGATGCAACTTTAGATCTTGTAAGAAATTCAATGACAAAGGTAAATGGCAACGCTGGCAGTGGTGGTAATTTACAACTGACATTAGATGCATTTACAGGTGAACATTTTGATTATTATTTTGTGAATAGAATCAAGTTACACACAATTGCTTTACATTCATTTAACGTTGCCCTTGCGCTATCGAAAAATACTAAGCAAAATTCTCGAATCAAACTTGTCGATGTATACGAACAGATTGGCATGATTGCATATAATGATATGCGTTGTTTGTCGCGTAAACCACAATTAAATGTGGAACTGTATCGTCAATATGGTACTGATGCATTTATTGCATTTGAAAAAGCAAATGGGGAATTGGAAACGTGGGTTTACAATTTCTACTTGGGGAAAATAGCTTTAAAATTAGATCGAGAACATGCAAATAAAGAGCAATCAGGTCTAAGAAAGTCCTTGCAACGGGGTCTGAAATATTTGCGGCGGGCATACGATCTACGTATTGTTAAAGGTAATGGACGCCCAATTGAATATACCACTTATCGGTTGTACGCAACAATCTTGAAAGGTGTACTACATTCACATAAATTGGCAGATGATGATGTTGTTGATTTGCTAGAAAAATTTGCACCAGAATACCATAATCATGCAAATGCTAATACAAAGACTTCTTATCCCCACATTGATAAAAACATTTATTTACGAAGATACCAACTTTTGTCATTTTGTATCGAAAAACTTAAGGCCATTATACAGAAATCCGTATCAATATCAGACCACCGGTCGCGTTTTATGGTGGCAAAAGCGTTATATTATGGCAAAGATATTTTGGAAGCTGTAGTTTCAAATGTATATGCAAAAGAAAATACAGTATACAAAGCGTATATCGACAAAACATATGGAGCTATTAACGTCTGTGATTGGGGTGCAGCGCCTGCTCTTGTACACCTAAGATCATATTTTGCATCAAAAGCGAAGAAGAAAAAAAGTCGAAATTCCACTAACACCGATAACGCTTCGCCATTGAATCTGCAAAAAATGAAATTAAATTACTATAATCAGTTAGTTGGTTTATGGTTTGAGCATGGGGTTAATAAAGAAACTACATTGTTTGATCTGATGGAGCGAAGACATTTTAAGTACAATTACTTGCGGGAAAAATATATAGAATTTTACATAAAATTGTCTGAAGAATCTTTATTACTGTATGAAATGGGTCAGTATTTGTTACTCTTGCAAAAACAATCGTATGATAAAAAAGTGTTGGCATCAGGGAAAACGCTTATCATGTACTTTCTGTCGTATCATATACTGGCTATGTACCGAGTAATTGTTGTGACGAACGATACAAATAAAGAACAGATCACCACTTTAAATACGAAAGATGCGGAAGAAGTATTACGCATTGCATATCGAGTTCATTTAGCTGCTGTAACATACGGTTTAAAAGGGAAGAAAAAAATTACAGATGCTTTAATTGAAGCATATGATGTATATGAAAAAAGTGCAAATCGTGGCGGTGGTGAAGCGCAAGCAACAATTTCTGAAATTATCAATACATTGAAGGATAAATTTCCTATTGAAGATAGCAATAATTCTTTGGTACGAGCCAAAGGTAGGTTAGGCCGACAAGGTGGTGGAATGGGGGGTCTAAAGCTAAACAAAAATGTCCATAGTTGATCAACTGTAAAATAAAGAGAGGGAACTATAACTTATTTATTTTCCATATACACTCTCGCGTAAAAAATACTCGTAAATAACGTAAAAGGTTTTACACTTCAAAAAAAAATTACACGTAAAAAATATACCTCGATATGATATTTTTATAAGCTTTACAACTGGTACCAATTGGTAATGATATACGCTCGTATATGATAGGAGTATTAAATGTACACGCGTGGTATTTTAAAACTTTTTAAGACTTACGAATATTTTTTTATTTTAATGTATATTAAATTATTAAATTTACAATACGCGCTCAAATAGATGATAATTCATACCCCGCTCTAACAGAATTTACAACATGGAGTACTATACAAATACAACTAGAAGCTAAATAAAATCGATTTAAACGTAAACCAAAATTAGCCCACATGTCAATATTTTGGTGGTGTACATGTGTATATGCGTGCCAAAAATCTCAAATTTTGATACTCCATAAGCCATCACTATTACCAGCCAGGACGACTCTTGTGAGAGGAAGAAAGGCTGAACAAACAATATCGTTATTAAAACTTCTGCCCCTGTTGATTTGTTGTTGCCTTTCCTCACTACTGATTACACCATCCATATTGTTACTAAGACCGCCAACTTTGTCATTAAAAAAGAAATGGGTTGAATCCATAAAGACACATTTTTGTTTGTCAAATCCTGGACTTATCCATGAGGATGAAAATTTTCCATTGTAGAAACCATATAATAAATTGTTTGCC
>Ga0099797_100069_pt1 | contig 58488 bp, 25 predicted proteins | sample Uncmet_Sort48C_1_FD_89871 | JGI IMG/M metagenome (GOLD analysis project Ga0099797, IMG submission 89871) | Marine eukaryotic communities from CALCOFI LINE 67, Pacific Ocean - C012_Sort48C_1 | ecosystem: Environmental > Aquatic > Marine > Oceanic | place: Pacific Ocean: Monterey Bay | collected...
TTGCCTAAACGAATCCGCTGACAATCGGTAGAAGGTTTTCAATTCTTGTGTCCCCAAATTTTTCCGCGACCTTTTCGATATTATCCACCACTCTGCCCGTTCCCCCGATAAACGGACTCTGAAGCCATTCCGTCAGCAGCTTCCCAGGAAACCCATTCGAATCTCTTTGTTCGAGAAACGTCTTCTGCAAACTTGACGACATTGCTTTTAAATTCATAGCAAGTGCAATATCGTGGTGTTGGCCGCTGACGAACAAATTGCTGTCCGACTCCAGGAGAGAAGTTCCGAAATCGAGCCCGAGGGGGTCCATTGCATCCGCCTCCTCGATGGGTCCTACCTTCTTAGCATTCTTACTGCGGTCCCTGAGAAAAACATGCGCCACCAGGTCCAGAACATAACGGCCGTCGCTTCTCTCAGGCTTGTCAACAAGCCTGAGAAATTCGACGCTGCTCGGTCCAAAAAAAAACGTCCTCAACTCGAAAATCCGGCTGAGCAATCCGTCCACGAAAACGCCTCTGGGCAAGAAAAAACTTTTTAAATTCGGGATCACAAAACGTTCGTATCCTTTGAGAACTGCAATAGTAAGAGGTGAGTCCCCGTTTGCATCTTGTATCCAGCAATCCGCGCCGAGATTTATCAACCTTTGCGCCACAAACAGATCGCCAGCTTTAACAGCATCCAATAATACCCCTCCTGCAAACATTTGAACAATCTTTGTGCCTGACAATTTGAAACCCGGACGCTTCAATGTCAGCAGATTTTTCACCATATTTGACACAGAGTTGCGGCCCACTGCGCTTTCGGAGTTGCTCGTTCCATAGCGAAGATCTGCCGGAATGTTCCAGTAATTATCCTTGTCGATGGTGTTGTAGAGATATTCGAAAGAATCAGACTCCAAGTCTTGCATTCCCATGCGGATCAGACTCAGGGGCGCGACATCCGAATCGGGAGGTTCACCGCCAGAATCACACCCAGAGTCATACTCCTCTTGCGAATTTGGGACGGCAACGGAACTCCACTCTTTTGGTAGGCGACGAAGTTTTAAATGCTTCGCAAGACATTGCATCCCTTTCAGATTTTTGAGGACCCTATTACAGTCTGCAACTTCCTTTTTAGGCTTTTCGTGTGACTTGTACATCGAGAATTTATCCAATGCCCCTGATTTTCCGTAGACACAATGGAAAAACGCCGCCGCACGTGGGTTCCCCGGTGGAACATGGCGCTGCGGCGAAATTCTGTTCCTTTCTTCTGCTTCTGCCACAATCTGAAAAACGTCAAGACCAGCTTCATTTCTGGCGCCGATTTTCGCTTTCTTTGTCAGGACGTCAACTAGTTCGTCTCTATTGACACTTCCAGCAATTTCAAACATCTGCACAGTATCTTTTATTATGGACTTGATCGATTCCGGCACAAGATCAAAGCCTGGCACTTCCGATTCCGCAACTATTTTGGCGCCAGAATTCAGCAACATGCTGACTATGTCTTCGTGTCCTTGCTGTATTGCATTAATCAGTGGCTGCGTGTCTTCAAAATTCATTTCAGCAGCTCCCTGCGCCAGGGCACAACGTACAAGAAGTGGATCGCTATCTTCGATTCCTTTCATCATTTTTTTTTCCGCTTCTTTTTTGAGAAGATTGACGATCTCTACCCGCCCATCCCTGCTATGATCGGACTCGGTCGCAGAAGTAGAGTGCTTCTCTCGAGCTATCTGAAAGGCAGTATCTCCGTCTTCATTTCTTGCGCAAATATTTCCTCCAGAATCCAGTGCAATTTTTACACGTGGCTTAACAAACGCATTTTTTACAGAACTGAGGAGATTTTGAGTGGCATCCAGGATAGTTTCCACAGCAGGGCTGGCTCTTTTATGCCAAGGAGAAAACTTTCCAGAGCTGCTGACGGTGGCACCACCATACAGAAACATTAGTGCAAACTCCTCGATGTCATATTTGGCGGCCAAAATATGTCCCTGCTCTAATGGGGTGTTGCTGTATAGTGTGAGAGACTCAGTCTGCAGTACCAATTCGTTGATGTGTTTCGCATATAATTGCAAAGCCTTTCGCAGCGACTCCTCGCCTGCTCCTTCTGGGCCTGCCTTTCTTTGCAACTCCTCCAATATTGGCAGGACGCGCTCCCGAATAGGGGCGTATGTGGTTTGCGAGTCAAGAGATTGAGCCCATACTTGGGCATCATGTAATTTATTCAACAGTGACCGCATTTCGTTTACGCACTTTTCATATTCGTTTCTTGAGTCCGACGTTTCCGGGAGCTCGGGTTTCTCTTCGAAGGCGCGTCGCCTTTCCTTGATGTCACGTTCCAGCCTGTCTCTGAGTACCTCTACTGCCGCTGGAAAGAATGTTGTCTTAAACTTTTGCGGTACCGCTTTTGTCCGATATCCCAATGATTCTGCAGTGGTGTCGAAGCTTCCCCCTCGCATCATATGTTCTCGTGCTGCAAATAGATACATCCGCAAACCTTTCACATAGTCGAAATCCCCGTTGTTCTGCTTCTGAGACATGAACACATCGCTGTGCGTCACTTGCGTCAGACACCACGCAAACCAATCCGCACTCAAATCATGATACAAATAAGACAGGAGTTCGATGCTCTGAATCTGGGAGCGCGCTGGATTGGCCTGAGCTGGCAGGACAGTTCCTCCCCATGGTATAGCGCCTCCTGACACCCTGTCCCACATCGTTTGAATGTCGCTATTTGCCAGTGCCTCAAAGAATTCATCCTGCGTACGTAAAAGAACATCTGAGGAAAGCGAATCTAAAACGCATCGCTTGAATGATCGCTCTACATTTTCATGAATCCGAAACCTCAAATCTTCTGAATCTGACCACAGAACTCCACGAGCTACCAAGGCACTCATATACCCCGTCTTCACGAACCTTTTACGACTTCGACTTGCCAGTAGCAGACTCAACTGACCGCTTTGGAGTTCTCCGTTGAAAAATTGCGCTCGACCACCACTATGGCTGACGCCAGGTTTTTCCCTCGTACATGGAGCATGCAAATACTGGAAGAGTGACTTTCTCTGATTCAGAAGTTGGAGAATTACGTTCACACTTTTTTTGGCATCTGGAATGCTCCTTTCGTCGTCGTCAGACAGAAAACGCTCTGTGGCATTCACAAGCGCTAAATCAGTCTTGTTGCCTGAATCTCGTAAAAATTTAACCAGATTTTTCAGATCAATCCCCAACAGATCGTCAGGGGTGAGTTCATCCGTTCCAACGTCGAGATTAGTGGGGATGTCCGGCGATGTATTACTATTATTATCTGGTTGGACTGTCAGGACGCCTGACGTCTTCGGAAAGGTTGTTACAGAAGTACGATTATGATCATTTGAAAGGGCTGAACTATCCGACGCTTGTGGCAATACAGCCTGCAACTCGCTGGGTGTTGGTGGATTACCTGAGTGATCATCAGCAATCTGCGATGTGTTTTGTTTGTGTTTGTGCACGCCCCATAAGCCCAATGCCGTCGCGACTGCGCCTGCACTCAGCACAACACCTGCAGCCAACATCTTGGCCTTTTTCCTTCCATTTTCGACAGGCTTCAAAAATATTGAGGCAGGACTTTTAGATACAGTGGCAGCCGTTTCAAGGTTTTCTTCAGGTATCGCCGGAGCATTCGAGTCAGTAGGTTTCGATTTGACATTGGATTGCTTTTTCTCATGAGTTTCCTGAATTCCTTTTCCTGGCGTGTTGCTTCCAGCTGTTATGTTTTCATGTGGCTTATAATCTTCTGTCGACCCATTAGATGTATCGTTCGTAACATCATCTCCCCCAAGACTTCCAGGCCTTTCCCTGGCCCCGCCTCTCAACAAGGGCGGAACTCCATAGATCGATCCGAATATCAAACCGATGATGCCGGTAGATGCGACTGCGATGGACACTGTAACACAACGGCAGTTGCAACGTATCGTCGGACGCTGATTTGTACTTGGTAACTGTCTAGCAGGTGCCGCTTCTGCCGCGTTCGCTCGGCTCGAGCCTCGGGTCAAACTTGCTGGCCCTGCTTGAGAGATGGCGGTATTAATCGGGGAAGATGGAGCAGGGGCGAGAGTGTTGCTCGCCTCTTTTATTGATTTGCTAAATTCTGATGCTGAACACAGGTCGCTGTTTCCTGTAACTGATGTCGAGGATTGGGCTGCCAGAGCTACCGCAGACACTGCGTTGAGTTTTCCGAGCGTTTTGATTTCCACCAGCGTTCCTGTGCCTCGTACTTGCAATGTCGGAGAGAATTTCAACTCGTATGGAGCCTTTCCAAGATCACGATGGATTTCTTCGAAAATTCTGTCCAAATTCCAACGATCCGAAGGCTTGTGCTGGAGGCAACCTTGACAGATTTGGACGAGGCGTTCGAACTCTTGCGAAACATTGCCGAGCATACAGGGTTGAAATTGAATAGCCACAGACTCGTCCAGCATCACCATCCACAGACATTGGCCAAGACGACGGAGGTGCGCGTATGGAGTCCGTTGATACATCATCAGAAACAGGATGACTCCCATAGACCACACGTCACTGGCGTAGCGGATTTGTGTTTTGTCGAACCGTGGCTCCTGCTCGTCCTCCATCAGTCCCGTTTTCCGCATCATTTGTCCAACCATACCGGTGGCGTCTGAATCTGCGCCATCCGACTCCACCCCCTCCATGATACCTGCCCCGGCTCCTTCATTCATACGGAATATCGCCTCTGGAGCCATAAACTGCTGCGTCCCGATCAGATTCCCTCGTGTGACGTGGGAATCTCCTTCGCGTACAACTGCGGCCAATCCAAGGTCGGCCACCTTCACGACTGAAAGCATGACAGTAGACGCATCGTCGGGCATCCCAAGGAAAGCGGCCAACGACCTCCCGTCGACGGTGGACGTATCGAGGCGAAACGCTTGCTCACAGACCAAGAAATTCGCGGGCTTCAGGTCGCTGTGGATGATTTTCTTTTCATGTAGACTCCGCACGCCCGTCAGTGATTGAGTGAAAAGCGACAGAACGCTGCGACAACGATTGTCTAACTCCTCGAGCGATATTTTTTCTTTCCGCAGGCATGAATCGGATAGGTCGGGAGTTCTGGTAGACTGAGTGCCCGAGTGGTGTAGTTTTGCTTGACTGCTGCTGCCGCCCAAACTACGTTTTTCAGGTGGGGCGATACTTGTTTGGTCGGCGATGTCCTCCAGGCTTACTTTCATTTCAGAACCAGGGCGGAACTCCGCCGTCACGCTAGATAAATTTAGTCCGGGAAACTTCGAAGGCTTTTCTGACAGTCTAGATTTTGATGATCTAGCCTCACTGTTTTCACTCGCTACATTAGTCTCAATATAAATTTTGGCAGGATTATTGGCAACAGAATTTACCTCCGTCTTCTCTGTCTCTTCCGTTTGAGTTTCTGAATTGTGTTCGTTGTCCTCTGCCAATGGCAATGCTCCTGGAGCCGCTCCGACACTCTCTGTCGAAGCATTACCTCCCTCAACCAAAATATAGGGGTCTCCGCACAAACGCAAACTATCTGCATGGTCGCGCAAATAATGGAACAAATCCCCCTGGGAGGCCAGCTCCATGACCATGAAGATCCCAAAACAAGATGGATTTGTTTCGAAATCGAGCATCTGGATTACGTTGTGTTGGTTCTGGCATTGATACAAGAGTTCTACTTCATTGAAAAACTGGTCGAATTCCTCCTGGGATCTGGCGAATACGATTTTCAGCGCGTACAGCTCATGGGGAACAGGGCCACTCCTTTGCTTATGGAGATACTGGAGACAGTTGTCGGAATCGTGATTATGCTCGTTGCCTTCATCGGTAACTGGAAGATGTCGACTATGAGACTCATTAGCAGCGTCAGCAACAGCACTGTTAGCAGCAGCACTGTCACCAGCCACACCATCAGAATTAGCTTTGGAGGAAATAGCTCTACCAGGCACATCATCGGAGTTAGTTCTGGAAGAAATAGCTCCGAGATCGGACACAATGCCATTGAGGCGCTCTTTCTCTTCCCCTTCAGTTGGCAAGGCCTGTACGCGGAAAACCTCTGCACTGCCTCCCTTGCCGATTGTATTGCAGAGAAGATAACATCTGCCGTTTACCGAAATGCCGCCTCGCTGCGGTTCTGGCTCACTTTCGTTCGTGTTCTGAAGCGTATCCGTCTGCTGTTGTGTACCGTTTACATTCGCACTTGCAATGATAGCAACTCCATTTGCAGGATTTGCTTCGACTTGCTCGTTACCATTGACTCCCCCGACGCCATTGGTATCCACAACGGCGGAATTCGCGACTCCATTAGTTAATATTTTGACACCGACCTGTTCTACAAGACCACTGCCTGCATGAAGACAATGGCCATTGACATTTACACTGTTTCCACCTGGATCTATCTGAGCTTTGTGCTGACCCACACCATAGCCGACAGCAATACTCATTGCCCGCAGCGGCATCGACGACTTCGCAGCTTCAGTTTGTGACTCTACATATTTTGAATACTGGCTCGCGCATGCTTTCATTGCTTTCAACTCGTCGAAACGCCCGGACTTCGCCGCGTCAAACATGCGGAGACCCATACTTTTTGAGGGATAATCCAACACTTTGAAATTGCTCCCTGAACTCACAGTTGCATAACTTGGCACACTTCCCGTATTTGCAACGCCATTACTTGACTTCGACCCTCGCGGCAAACTTACCGCTGGATTAAGAAGAGACGGCATCTCCGAAGTTTGCTGATGGCTCTGCATCATGATCTGCATCACTGCTATATAATTCACGGAGTCACTGAGATTATATAATTACTATTGCGGGTATCTTCAAATGATTTCAATACACTGTACACAATAATTTACAAAAATAATAATACTCTTTTGAATACGAACGAAAGATACATAAAATATGAATGAACGAGCCTACTTTGAATTTCAAAAAACTCTATACAAATTGCAACGCGCTATGAATTTAAGAGACTGAATGCAAACTGCAATGTACTTTTTGCAGACGATCAGACAATGCAACTGTAACTACTTCGCTAGTCGTTGGAATATGGATCCCAAGTACTCGCTTCCATTTAACAACCTTGTCAATCTTCATACGTAACATGTAACGCGTAACGCGTTGATGTAGTCACATTATCAGAATAGATACGAGCGTCACTATATGCTATGATATACACACGATGGGTTCTTCCTCAAAGAACTCAGAGTATTCAACTGTGCAAAAAACACTGCAACTATGCAATATGAACGATTCAAATGTCGTTCACTTATGATGGAAATTCAGAAACTTTCTCTACGCTTCCGTGTCTTTACCCATACTACGATAATGACTTCCAGGCTGCGATGCGAACTTCCGCATGTCCTCACTGCCCTGGAATTATGAATGGATGGAATGAAAAGAAATAATTTGAAATCTGGATACTTTGCCCCTCCCATGGGCCATCAATAAAGGTTTGGAAATCTGTGCTCGTCGAAAAAAGACCGCAGTGATCTGCTGCCGCAGCTGCGGCACGTCGCACGAGCGCTGCCCTGGTCGCTCTCTCCAAATGCCGCGCTTTATTTCCAAGATGCTCCGACTGCTACTCGTGATTTTGAAAAAAAAGATCGCCCCTGCTAAGCTGATACTTTCTCGAGATTTGAAAAATTGCAGCTTGTATTCGGATACTGTCTCGTGCTCTGAAAAATCGCCGCTCGTATTCGGATACTTCTTCTCGCCGCTCGGACTCTGTCTGACGCTCTGAAAAATCACCCCTCGGACTCTGTCTCGCGCTCTGTCAAACGGTAACCATCGCTCTGAAAAACTACGAAAAAAATAACGCTTTGCTTCGACTCAAATCCGCAGACTATCGCTCAAAAGAGAAACATCCGAATTGAATCAAAAAAGAGATCCACAATCACGAACGGTAACGCACTGACATCACTGCCCAAATAGCGTTGACCGCCGCCCTTTCTGAAAATGCAAACGCAATTATTGCGCCCATGTGGACCAGTTTGAAACTGAGTTTCATCTCATACGACATAAATCATTGAAGAACACGAGATCCATTGAGATATCGCTTACACGAGGTTGGAATAGATGCCACTACTTACGAAAATGATGAGTTATAACGCTATGGGATATGCATTCTTCAACGTAAATGAATGACTCAGACCCTGAGTCTCATGAGATAACTACACCTCAAAAAGCCAATCGGCTGGCATTTGGTTTGCCATACTATTACAATATACCCAATTCATACTCTATTTCGCAACGAGTCCGGAATTTACAGACTTTTGTATCGCTTGGAGGACCTGAGCCGGCGTGTGCTTTTGCTGTGCTTCAGAACTAATACTTCATCAATGATCGGTCTTGAATCTGGATGTTCTTAAGATATATTATTGATCGACATTGCACCGACTTCGACACAACTGTCAACTGAATTCATACGTAATCACACAAGAAAAGGGATTGAAGAGACGACTGTCACTGACATTCGTGATGCCGATTCGTTTTTCTCTCTTCAATAATCATGCACGTTGGCATAGTTTGACTTTTTTCGTTCTGACCCCTTTCGAATCCATCTCGAGAATGAAAATCCAAATACGAAAATTTATATCAAAGCACTGAAATACACCGTGACAACGGCTTTGGAATCCTCGTTGGGTTGATACTTAAGTTCTAATCTTCTCATCTGATTCTGATTCATCTCACCAGTTCGCATCTTCTTTGTAATGTGTCGTCGTTTTTCTGCTGGATTCAAAATAATTTTTCATGTTGAACTTTCAACATAATGCCACAAAACTTAGATCATACTGAAACGATCATCGTAGACTCCGATCATGACGACAATCGGAGATGATGATCTGAACAGTTTCACTTTTAAATACCACCTAGACTCCCTTTTATGATTCTCAATTCCTTCAAAACAATTTAAGATCAAGAAACCAAAACGAAAAAGACAATCAATAGATATGAATCTGTTTTCGGTCTGCGTCTTTATAACGCATGATAGAAATACCATGATAGAATAACTGAACTTGTCATAATCTGTCTTAATATATAATTTGAACTCAGCATCTGTATACCTTCGGTTTATCGACGATTCTCCATGCCACGAAAAGAATTACGACTGAGACTTCAATGAGATACTCCGCTGAATAATTTCGAAAAAAAGAGATAGCACACGCCCAACTTATACTAATGACATGATCAGACTGCTTGCTTTAATACTTAACAAGCCTTCCAATGTGTTCGGCTTTATTTGAATTGATCGGACGAGTGAGCTTATATGTAGCACGAAACTTATGCAACCATGCAAATCAAGCGAAATCATATGTAGTTTCTGCAACCCTGCAAATTCCTGACTGAATATTTCTGAATTATTGATGGAGTTCACATTATTGGAGGACATACCCACAGAGAGCATTGCCTAAACGGATCCGCTCACAATCTGCAGAAGCTTGTCGACACGTTCTCCAAGCTCCTTGTCTCCAAATTTTTCCGCGACCTTTTTGAGATTATCCACCACCCGGCCGGTTCCACCGATAAACCGTGGGCTCTGAAGCCATTCCATCAGCAGCTTCCCAGGAAACCCATTCAAATCTCTGTGTTCGAGAAACGTCTCTGCCAAACTTGACTCCATTGCTTTTAGATTCAAAAAAAGTGCAAGGTCGTGATGCTCAACCGGCCAGACAAAGAGACTGTCGTCCAGGAGAAATTCAGAAGACGCGAAATCTGAAACCAAATCGCCGACTTGCCATTCTGTGAAATTCACTGCGTCCGCCTCGTTGAGAGGTCCTACCTTCTTAGTTTTCTTACTGCGGTCCCTGAGAAAAGCCCGCGCCACCAGGTCCAGAACAAAACGGCCATCGTAAGCGACGTCGTTGTTTTTCTCAGGCTTGTCCAGATCCCTGAGAAGTTTAACTTCGACATTGCTGTCTTTCGAAATAAACGCCCTCAATTCGAAAATACGAGCTAGAATTCCGTCCACAAAAACACCTCTGGGCAAGAGAAAACTGCTCATATTCGGACGGAAAAAGTCCTGATAGTCCTTGAGAACTGCAATGGTCAGAGGGGAGTCTCCGTTTGCGTCTTGTATCCAGCAATCCGCGCCGAGATTTATCAACCTTTGCGCCACAAACAAATCGCCAGATTTAACGGCGTCCAATAACGTGCCTCCCGCGAACATTTGGACAATCTTTGTGGCGGACAATTTGAAACCCGGGCGCTGCAATGCCAGCAGATTTTTCACCATATTCAACACAGAGTTGCGGTCCACTTGGCTTTCAGAGTTGCTCTCTCCATAACGAAGATCCGGAGGAATGTTCCAGTAATTATCATTGTCGATGCTGTTATAAATGTACTCGAAAGACTCAGACTCCAAATCTTGGATTCCCATACGGATCAGACTCAGCCCAATATCGGAAGCAACATCCGAATCGGGAGGATCGACATCGCGAGGCTCACAGTCAGAAACTTCGCACCCAGAGTCATAATCCTCTCCCGAATTTGGAACGGCATTGGAATTCCACTCCTTCGGTAGGTGATGAAGCTTTAGCGTCTCATTGCAGTGCTTCGCAAAACGACCTGGATCTGATCGTCTCTCTTTCAGGACATTGATCCAGTCTACAACTTCCTTTTCAGGCTTTTCGTGTGACGTAGTATGCATCGAGAACTTATCCGATAACCCTGACTTTTTGAGGAAATAGTGGCAATACGCTGCCACTCGTGGGTTCCCCGGTGGAGCATGGCGCTGCGGCATAGTCCCGTGCTTTTCTTCTGCTTCTGCCACAATCTGAAAAACGTCAAGACCAGTTTGATTTCGTGCGCCGATCTTCGCTTTCTTTGCAAGAACGTCAACTAGTTCGTTTCTTTTCGCACTTGTAGCAATTTCAAACATCTGCGCAGTATCTTTTATTATGGCCTTGACCGAATCTGGCACAAGATCAAAACCTGGCACTTCCGATTCCGCAACTATCTTGGCCCCAGCATTCAGCAACATACTGACTATGTCTTCGTGTCCTTGTTGTATTGCATTAATCAGTGGCTGCGTGTCTTCAAAATTAATTTCAGAAGCTCCCTGCTCCAGGGCACAACGCACAAGAAGTGGATCGCTTTCTTCGATTCCTTCCTTCAGCTTTTTTGCCGCTTCTTTTTTGAGGAGCTTGATGATCTCCACCATAGAAAGCTTGTGCTCTTTTTGCCGCTTAATCTCGGACTTATCATACAGTGATCCGGACTCGTCCACAGAAAGCAAATACTTCTCTCTAGCATTCTGAAAAGCAGTGAGTCCGTTTTCATCTCTTGCGCAAATATTTCCTCTGGAATCCAATGCAGTTTGTACACCTTGCGCATACCCAGCTGCTACGTTCTGTAGCAGAGTACGAGTAGCGTCCAGGATAGTTCTCACAGCAGGTTTCGCTTTCTCATGCCAAGGGGATTTAACATCGTGATCTCTTCCGACCGTGGCACCACCATACAGAAACATTAGCGCAAAGTCCTTGATATCCTCTGCGGCGGCCAACTCCGGTCCCGGGGTTGCCGCTGAATTAAAAGGGAGGCTTTCTGTGAGCGACTGAGTCTGCAATTTCAAGTCGGTCAGATATTCCACAAGCGTTTGCAAAACCTTGCGCAGCTTTGCACTGCCACTTCCAGACTCACATGCTTCTCCTGAACCCACCTTACTTAGCAACTCCTCCAACATTGGGACGAGCTTTTCTCGAAAGACTGCGTATGTCACTGACTCCGGGCCATCTTGTGAGGTCAGGCTCCGGGCACGATTCTCAATAGCATCCCACAACGACTCTACTTCATTTACCGAGTCCCTTTTGTCGTGGTCCATTCCTGCCAGAACCGGATCCGAATCTAATTCGGAACTCAATTCGGCACTCGGCATCTTCGATGGGCGGAGCTGATAGACTTCCTCACGGATCAAATCCAATGCCGCTGGCAAATAATCGCGCTTAAAAACAAGTGATGCCGCTTGTGTCCGATATCCTAACGATAACGAAGTTTTATCGAAACTCCCTCCCTGCATCAACTGTTCTCGCGCTGCAAACCGATACATCAAGAGACCTCTTGTATACCTGGAATCTGAAGACCAATACGAAGAACTGTATCCCCCTGCTGTATGACCGGCACGCAGCCCCATCAGACACCACTTAAACCATTCTGAACTCAAATCATGATACAAATACGACAGGAATTCGATGCTCTGTGGGCGCACATGTGTTGCATTGGCCGGAGCTGCCAGGACAGTCCCTCCCAATGGTACAGGGGCGCTGAGATTCCCATGTATCTTCCCCCACATGGTCGCAATGTCGGAATTGGCCCGCGCCTCAAAGAATACGTCCTGTTCTTGTAAATCGAAAACTGGCGCTCGGCCTCCATTTTCACGAATCAGAGCCCTGAAATCATCGGACCACAACACTCCACGAGCTATCAATGCAGCGAGATAGCCATGTCTCACTTTCCACTCAGGATGAGAACTTGCGAGAAGCAGACTCAGTTGGCCACTTTGTATATCACCATTGAAAAGCCGCTCTGTTTGTTTCCAGTTGCTGTAGTTCTGACTAACACGAGCTTTTTCCCTCGTACGTGGGCCATGCAAATACTGGAAGAGTGGAGCTCTCTGATTCAGAAGTTTGAGAATTACATTCACACTTTTTTTGGAATCTGGAAATATGCTGCTTTCGTCGTCGTCGGACAATAAACGCTCTGTGGCATTCACAAACGCTAACTCAGTCTTGTTGCCTGAATCCCGTAAAAATTTAAGCAGGTCTTCCAGATCCATCCTGAAAGCCTTGTCAGACCCAGTCACAGACTCTGAATCAGAAAACGATCGGGGAGGATAAAGATCCGTAAAAAGCCGAGGTAAAAAAGACGTCGCTCGAGGGGCGACTGGTAATTCATCTGGTGCGACGCCGAGACCAGTGGGGGCGTCTGTTGTATTACTAGCTGGTTGGCCTGTCAGGCCGCCTGAGACCTTCGGCGAGGTTGTTACAGAAGTAGGATTGCGATCATTTGAAAGGGCTGAACTATCCGACGCTTGGGGCAATACAACCTGCAACCCGTTGGGTGTTGTCACACTACCTGGGTGATCATCAGCAATCTGCGATGTGTTTTGTGTGTGTTTGTGCACGCCCCATAAGCCCAACGCCGTCGCGACTGCGCCTGCACCCAACACAGTAGCTGCAGCCAACATCTTGGCCTTTTTCCTTCCATTGCCGACAGGCTTCAAAAAAATTGAGTCGGGATTCTTAGAAACCATAGCGCCCGTTTCGAGGTTTTCTTCAGATGTCGGCGGGTCTATCGATGGCAAGGTCTTCTGATCATTCGAGTCAGTTGGTCTCGATTTGAAATTGACATGGGAATGATTTTTCTCATGAGTTTCCTGGATTGTTTTTCTTTCAACTGTCATGTTTTCATGTGAGTTATTATCTTCTGTCAGCTCATTAGATGGATCTTTCGTAACATCATTGCCACCGAGACTTCCAGGCGTTTCCCTGGCCCCGCCTCTCAACAAGGGCACAACTCCGTAGATCGATCCGAATATCAGGCCGATGATGCCGGTAGATGCGAATGCGATGGAGACTGTAACACAACGGCAATCGCAACGCTTCGTCGGACGCTGATTTCTACTTGGCAACTGCCTAGCAGGCGCCGCTCCTGACGCGTCCGCTCGGCCCGAGCCTCTGGTCAAGCTTGCTGGCCCTTCTGGAGAGATGGCGGCACTAATTGGGGGAGATGGAGCAGGGTTGGGCATGTTGCTCGCCTCCTTTGTTGATTTGTTTTCTGATGCAGAATACAGGCCACTGTTCCCCGTTGACATCGAGGATTGGGCTGTCAGAGCTACCGCAGAGACCGCGTTTAGTTTTCCGAGCGTTTTGATTTCCACCAGTGTCCCTGTACCTCGTACTTGCAATGTCGGAGAGAATTTCAACTCGTATGGCGCCTTTCCAAGATCACGATGGATTTCTTCGAAAATTCTGTCCAAATTCCAACGATCCGAGGGCTTGTGCTGCAGGCAACCTTGACAGATTTGGACGAGACGTTCGAACTCTTGCGAAACATTGCCGAGCATACAGGGTTGGAATTGAATGGCCACAGACTCATCCAGCATCACCATCCACAGACATTGTCCAAGACGACGGAGGTGCGCGTATGGGGTGCGTTGATACATCATCAGGAACAGGATGACTCCCATGGACCAAACGTCACTAGCGTAGCGGATTTGCGTTTTGTCGAACCTTGGTTCTTGTTCGTCCTCCATCAGCCCCGTTTCTCGCATCATTTGCCCAACCAGGCCGGCGGCGTCCGACTCTGCACCATCCGACTCCACCCCCTCCATGATACCTGCCCCGGCTCCTTCATTCATACGGAATATCGCCTCTGGAGCCATAAACTGCTGCGTCCCGATCAGATTTCCTCGTGTGACGTGAGAATCTCCTTCGCGCACAACGGCGGCCAATCCAAGGTCAGCCACCTTTACGACTGATAGCATGACAGTAGACGCATCGTCGGGCATCCCAAGGAAAGCGGCCAACGACCTTCCTTCGACGGTGGATGTATCGATACGAAAGGCTTGCTCACAGACCAAGAAGTTCGCGGGCTTCAGGTCGCTGTGGATGATTTTCTTTTCATGCAGACTCCGCACGCCGGTCAGTGATTGAGTGAAAAGCGACAGAACGCTGCGACAGCGATTGTCTAACTCTTCGAGCGATATTTTTTCTTTCCGCAGGCATGAATGAGACAGGTCGGGAGTTCTGGTAGACTGGGTGCCCGAGTGGTGTAGTTTTGCTTGACTACTGCTGCTGCCCAAACTACGTTTTTCAGGTGGGGCGATACTTGTTTGGTCGGCGATGTCGTCCAGGCTTACTTTTATTTGAGACCCGGGCCGAAACTGTGCCGTCACGCTGGATAAATTTAGGCCGGGAAACTTCGAAGGATTTTCTGACGGCCTGGCCTCACTGTTTTCACTCACTACATTGTCATTAGTCTCAATATAAATTTTGGCAGGACTATCGGCAACAGAATTTACCTCCGTCTTCTCTGTCTCTTCCGTTTGAGTTTCTGAATTGTGTTCGTTGTCCTCTGCCAATGGCAATGCTCCTGGAGCCGCTTCGACACTCTCTGTCGAAGCATTACCTCCCTCGACCAAAATATAGGGGTCGCCGCACAGCCGCAAACTGTCTGCATGGTCGCGCAAATAATGGAACAAATCCCCCTGGGACGCCAACTCCATGACCATGAAAATCCCAAAACAAGACGGATTTGTTTCGAAATCGAGCATCTGGATTACGTTGTGCTGGTTCTGGCATTGATACAAGAGCTTTACTTCATTGAAAAACTGGTCGAATTCCTCCTGGGATCTGGCAAAGACGATTTTCAGCGCGTAAAGCTCATGGGGAATAGGGCCAGTCCTTTGCTTATTGAGGTATTGGAGACAGTCGCCGGAATCATGAATATGCTCGGTATTGTTATCGGTGGTTGGAAGGTCTCGACTGTGAGACTCATTAACAACGTCAGCAGCAGCACTGTTAGCAGCAGCACTGTCAGCAGCAGCACTGTCAACAGCCACAGCATCGGAGTTAGTTTTGGAGGAAATAGCTCCAACAGCCACATCATCGGAGTTGGTCTTGGAGGAAATAGCTCCGAGATCAGACACAATGCCATCGAGGCGCTCTTTCTCTTCCCCTTCAGTTGGCAAGGCCTGTACGCGGAAAACCTCTGCACTGCCTCCCTTACCGATCGTATTACACAGGAGATAACATCGGCCGTTCACCGAAATGCCGCCTCTCTGTGGTTCGGGTTCGCTTTCATTCGTGTTCTGCAGCGTATCCGTCTGCTGTTGTGTACTATTGACATTCGAAATCGCGTTGGCAATCTTTCCATTTGTAGGGTTTACTTTGATTTGCTCGGTGCCAACGACTCCCCCGACGCCATTGGTATTCACAACACCGGAATTTGCGACGCCATTAGTTAATATTTTGACACCGACCTGTTCTACAAGGTCAATGCCCGCATGAAGACAATGCCCATCGAGATTTACACAGTTTCCGCCTGGATCTATCTGACTTTTGTGCTGACCCACACCATGGCCAACAGCAACACTCAATGCCCGCATCGACGACTTCGCAGCTTCAGTTTGTGACTCTACATATTTTGAATACTGGCTCGCGCATGCTTTCATAGCCTTCAGCTCATCGAAACGCCCGGACTTCGCCGCGTCAAACATGCGGAGACCCATACTTTTTGAGGGATAGTCCAACACTTTGAAGCTGCTCCCTGAACTCACAATTGCATAACTTGGCACACTTCCCGAATTTGCAACGCCATTACTTGCTTTCGACCCTCGCGGCAAACTTACCGCTGGATTAAGAAGAGACGACGTCTCCGACAATTTCAACGGATGGCTCTGCATGGCTGCTATATGATTGACAGAAATAATTACTATGGTATCTGCAAATGATTTCACACAATCTCACAAGAATTTACAAAAATAATAATACCCTTTTGAATACGAACGCAAGATAAATAAAATACGAATGAACCTTCTTTGAATTTCAAAAAACTCTATGCAAATTGCAATGCGCTATGAATCCAAAAGACCAAACGCAAATTGTAATGTACTTTTTGCGGACGATCAGACTCACTACTAAGGAAATTCAATTGCAACTACTTCGCTACTTAGTCGTTGGAATATAAATCGCAAATACGGGCTTCTAACTAGCAGCCTTGTCAGTCTTCATACGTAACATGTAAAACGTGGCGTGTTGATCATACAGTCATTTTATCAGAATAGATACGAGCGTCACTATATCACATGATATACACACGATGGGTTCATTCTCAAAGAACTCAGAATACTTATTCAACTATGCAAAAAACACTGCTACCACGCAATCTGGATAAAACACGTCTGGATAAAACATGACCAACGATTCCAATTTCTGAACGAGATTACTTATGATCGAAATTCAGAAACTTTCTTTTCACATCCGTGTCTTTACAGAGACTACGATAATGACTTTCTGGCTGCGATGCGAACTTCCGCATGTCCTCACTGCCCTGAAATTATGAATGGATGGAATGAAAAGAAATAATTTGAAATCTGGATACTTTGCGCCTCCCATCAATAAAGATTTGAAAATCGCTCGTCGAAAAAAAATCCCAATGATCTGCTGCCGCCATCGATGCATGACCGCCGGCCTGATCGCGCTCTCTCCAAATGCCGCGCTTTAGTTCCAAGATGCTCCGAGGACCGACTGCTACTCGTGATTTTGAAAAAAAAGCTCGCCCCTCGTAATCTGATACTTTCTCCATATTTGAAAAATCGCCGCTCGTATTCGGATACTTCTTCTTGCTGCTCGGACTCCGTCTCACGCTCTGAAAAATCGCCGCTCGGACTCTGTCTCGCGCTCTGTCAAACCGGAACCACCCCTCTGAATCAATTATACTACGGAAAAAATAACGCTTTGCTTCGATTCAAATCCGCAGACTATCGCTCAAAAGAGAAACATCCGAATTGAATCAACAAAGAGATCCACAATCACGAATGGCAGCGCACTGACAACACGGCCAAAATACCGTTGACCGCCGCCCTTTCTGAAAATGCAAACGCAATGAAGATGAACCAATCTGAAACTGAGTTTCACCTCATACGACACGAATCATTGAAGAACACGGAACCAATCGAGATATCGGTTACACGAGGTTGAAATAGATCCCACTACTTACGAAAATGATGAGTTATAACGCTATGGGATAATAATATGCATTCTTCAACGTAAATGAATGACTCAGACCCTGAGTCTCATGAGATAACTACACCTCAAAAAGCCAATCGGCTGGCATTTGGTTTGCCATACTATTACAATATACCCAATTCAAACTTTATTTCGCAACGAGTCCGGAATTTACAGACTTTTGTATCGCTTGGAGGACCGGCGTGTGCTTTTGCTGTGCTTCAGAACTAATACTTAATCAATGATCGGTCTTCTGGATGTTCTTCAGATATATTATTGATCGCCATTGGACCGACTTCGACACAGATGTCAATTCAATTCATACGTTATCACGCGAGACAAGGGACTGAAGAGATGACAGACTTTCGTGATGCGAATTCGTTTTTCTCTCTTCAATAAATATGCGCATTGGCATTTAACTTTTTTCGTTCTGACTGATGGTGACACTTATCCAATATCCCTTTTGAAACCATCTCGAAAATGAAAATCCAAATGGCAATGCTTAATATATCGAAGCACTGAAATACACCATGACAACGGCTTTGGAATCCTCGTTGAGTTGATGCTTCTGGTCTTCTCATCTAATCCATCTGACCAGCTTGCGTCTCCTTTGTAATATGTCGTAATTTTCTCTGCCAGATTCAAAATTCTCTCAAAACAACTTAACATCAAGAAACCAAAACAAAAAAGACAGTCAATAACTATGGATCTGCTTTCGGTCTGCGTTTTCATAACGCACGACAGAAATACTGGACCTGTCTGCCTCCGTACTTGTTGAACGCATCTGCATGTCTTCGGTTTATCGTCGATTCTCTATACTACGAAAATAATTACGACTGAGACTTCAATGAGAAACTCAACTCCGCTGAATAATTTCGAAAAAAAGAAATTATAATAGCACACGCATAGGCTAACTAGTAGAAACATGATCACTGATCAGCTTGCTTAGTTTACCAGCCTTCCAATATGTCCGGCTTGATTTGAATTGATCAAACGAGTGAGATTATTTGTAGCACGAAACTTTTGCAACCATGCAAATCAAACAAAATCATATGTAACACGAAATTTTTGCAACCATGCAAATTCTGACCGAGTGTTTCTGAAATATTTAGGGACTTCAAAGCTCACATTATTGGAGGACACACTCACAGAGAGCATTGCCTAAACGGGTTCGCTTGCAATCGGTAGGAGCTTTTCGACAAGTGTTTCGCACTTCTGATCTCCAAATTTTTCCGCGACCTTTTTGAGATTATCCATCACTCGGCCGCTTCCTGGACCTATAAACGAGCTCTGAAGCCATTCCATCAACAGCTTCCGAGGAAGCTAATTCAAATCTCAGACTCTTTGTGGTTCCATAGGATTTCGTGCACAAAAACACCGCTGGGCGAGAGAAAACTGCTCGCAATCGAAAGGACACAGTTGAAAAGGCTGAACTATCCGGCGCTTGGGGCAATACAACCTACAACTCGTTAGGTGTTGGTAGACTGCCTGGATGATCATCAACAATTCGCGATGCTTTTTGCTTCTGCTTAACTGATATCCACACCCTTTCTCAGAGTCAGAAATAATATCCTTGAGTCATGTTCTAGTACAGAGTATCTTCCTGAATCTCAGTCACATCACCTTTAAGTTTTCCTGAGTTTCTATTTCTCTCTGGACTCTCAAATCGCTCTCAACGAAGTCAATCCTGAAACCCTTCCTGACGCAATCCCCGCAAAACCTCGTTCTGACTCATGATACTATCAAAGTTTTCAGGACGTGGACGCCCCGGCAGAAGTGACCATCCAATGATGGGCTTCCTACAATGGGGACACATGAAAAAACTTGAAGTCAGAAAATGCCTGTGCAGGCAATCCAGGCACATATTTTTGTGTCCACATGCCGTCAAATTCACCTCCGGCATTGCTGATAAACAACAGCTGCACTCTGTTGTGGCTGAGAAATCCCGACGACGCACAAAGCTACCATCAGAACGAGATAAAGCATCATTTTCTGCGGCAATTCGCCGTCTGACATTTTCCTCTTCTTCTCTTCTTTCTAGCTCTCTGGCCCGTTCTTCCATTCCGATTCGTCTCAGGATTTCTGATGCTCTAACGGGCAACTCTCTGGTGAGCCTGTATCTGGCACTGCGATCCAGACTCGCTGGCGCGGAAGTTTGCTCCTGCGATTCTCTTTCAATCGGCACATTAAAATTTAAATCTGGATGTTCAAAAGGCGGACTTATTGCGATGCCAGCCGGCGGCGGAGTCGGAGGTCTAGAACGCGGCGGAACAAGGGAAGGAGGAGAACGCGGCGAAATAGGGGAAGAAGGCTCAACACTGTCTGTGTTGAATGCAGAACGAAATGCAGGAGATTCAGATCGCGTCGGTGATTCCGACGCAGATGGTCGTAACCATTCAGGGGCATCAGCAGCCCAAGACTGCGCACTATTATCGTTACGACTGAGGCCATCGTCGTCAACCCGGTGGCTTTCGCGTTTTTGGTTTTGGCACTCTATTTCCCTTTGAGTCATCCCCCCGATTGCAATTCCTGCAGCGGCAGGTGCTTTGCTCTTACCGGTGGCGGAGAGCGATTTCTGTGTGGCCCCTGCACCTTGGGGTGAGTGGGCATGAGCGGGGATGTTCAGTATTACCGCTGGTGTTTGCCGGGATTTGTGATCGCCGATGTTGAGCGTTTCCTCCACTGCCTCGCTTCCGACAGACGGAAAGGCAGGCCCCTTCGATGCAGGCCCCGGTGCTTGTGTCATTGACGCAGATTCCTGCGCACTAGATGCCGGGCTTAGCGCTGCTGTTGGCTCTGGTGTTGATATATCCCCAGTGGTGGCGGGCGGACTCGCTGTCCACTTGTATTTCCACATGACTGCAGCTGCCGCTGCGGCGACGCCGATGAGAGAAGACCCAATGGCCAACTTGATATTTCTCCATCTTTTTCCTATGGGCTTTAGAAAGTCCTTCTGTGATGGCCTTCGTGTGGCAATGACCCTCGCTCCGGCTTTTTCCGGTGCGGTGGAATCACTACCATTTGAGGTGGCATCGAGTTGGTTTTCGCCCTGACTTTCTAAAATCCTGTGTGCTTGTCTTTGGCTTTCTGACTCTGTCGCTGTTTTTTCAGGCAGACTTGCTGCCATTTCGGGTTCCTCTGTTTTCGGTTCATCTTCATTTTTTGTGACGTTGTTTCCTGTGCCTCTGAGCCCGGGCGTTCCACTGGCGCCGCTTCTCAACGATGGCATGACTCCATAGAGCGCCCCAAATATCAAACCGACAACGCAAATGGATGCAACGACGGCAACGATGGTGACAAAACGACAATCAACGAGGCATTTCTTCGCATTTTGACTTGGACGCGATGTCGACACTGGCGTGGAGTTTTCCGGCGCCGTCACTGGAACCGCCGGGAGATTTGTGTTAGAAGGTTCGGCGGGCATGCTGTTGCTGGGATCTGTTGTTGACTTGTTTCCTGATACGGATTGCGTGTCATTGTTTCCCGTTGCTGTCGAGGACTGAGTCCCCAAAGCCGCTGCGGAAAATGGATTGAGCTTTCGGGGCCCGTACGTTTCGATCTCGACAAGTGTTCCGGTGCCTCTGACTTGCAACGTCGGGGAAAGATCCAAATTGTATGGGGACTGAGTCAAATCGCGACTGATCTCTTCGAAAATCCTATCCACGTTCCAACGGTCCGTGGGTTTATGTTGCAGACAACCCTGACAGATCTGGACAAGACGCTCGAACTCCTGCGAAATGTTGCCGAGCATGCAGGGTTGAAACTGAATCGCCACGGACTCGTCCAGCATGACCATCCACAAACAATGGCCGAGGCGCCGGAGATGTGCGTAGGGAGTGCGCTGATACATCATGAGGAACAGGATGACACCCATCGACCAAACATCACTCGCATATCGAATTTTGGTCTTGTCAAAACGGGGCTCCTGCTCTTCCTCCCTCAACGCTGTTTTGCGCAACATTTCGCCCACAACTCCGCCAATTTCATGGCCCTCTGTTTCGTTTTCTGTTTCAACTCCCTCCATCAATCCAGCACCAGTTCCATCCTTCATCCGAAAAATCGCCTCTGGAGCCATAAACTGCTGCGTCCCGATCAGATTTCCTCGTGTGACATGAGAATCTCCTTCGCGCACAACTGCCGCAAGTCCCAGGTCAGCCACCTTCACGACAGACAGCATGACAGTAGACGCATCGTCGGGCATCCCAAGGAAAGCGGCCAACGCCCTTCCGTCGACGGTGGACGTATCGATACGAAAGGCTTGCTCACAGACCAAGAAGTTCGCGGGCTTCAGGTCGCTGTGGATGATTTTCTTTTCATGCAGACTCCGCACACCAGTCAGTGATTGAGTGAAAAGCGACAGAACGCTGCGACAACGATTGTCTAACTCTTCGAGCGATATTTTTTCTTTCCGCAGGCATGAATGAGACAGGTCGGGAGTTCTGGTAGACTGAGTGTCCGAGTGGTGTAGTTTTGCTTGACTACTGCTGCTGCCCAAACTACGTTTTTCACGTGGGGCGATACTTGTTTGGTCGGCGATGTCGTCCAGGCTTACTTTTATTTCAGACCCGGGCCGAAACTGTGCTGTCACACTGGATAAATTTAGTTCGGGAAGCTTTGAAGGCTTTTCTGACGGTCTGGCCCCACTGTTTTCACTCGCCAAATTGTTATTAGTCTCAATATAAATTTTGGCAGGACCATTGGCAACAGGATTTGCCTCCGTCTTCTTTTTCTCAGACTCTTCGATTTGAGTTTCTGAACCGTCGGCGTGTTCGTTGTCCTCTGCCAATGGCGATACTCCGACACTCTCTGCCGAAACATTACCTCCCTCAACCAAAATATAGGGGTCTCCGCACAGACGCAAACTATCTGCATGGTCCCGCAAATAATGGAACAAATCCCCCTGGGATGCCAGCTCCATGACCATGAAAATCCCAAAACAAGACGGATTTGTTTCGAAATCGAGCATCTGGATGACGTTGTGTTGGTTCTGGCATTGATACAAGAGTTTTACTTCATTGAAAAACTGATCGAATTCCTCTTGCGATCTGGCGAAGACAATTTTCAGGGCGTACAGCTCATGGGGAACAGGGCCACTCCTTTGCTTATTGAGATACTGGAGACAGTCGTCAGAATCATGATTATGTTCGTTGCCATTATCGGTGGTTGGAAGGTCTCCGCTCTGAGACTCAGTAACAGCGGCAGTAGCAGCACTATCAGCAGCAGCACTGTCAGCGGCAGCACTGTCACCAGCCACATCATCGGAGTTAGTTTTGGAGGACATAGCTCCACCAGGCACATCATCGGAGTTGGTCTTGGAGGAAATAGCTCCACCAGCCACATCATCGGAGTTGGTCTTGGAGGAAATAGCTCCGAGATCAGACACAATGCCATCGAGGCGCTCTTTCTCTTCCCCTTCAGTTGGCAAGGCCTGTACGCGGAAAACCTCTGCACTGCCTCCCTTACCGATCGTATTACAGAGAAGATAACATCGGCCATTTACGGAGATTCCACCTCTCTGCGGTTCGGGTTCGCTTTCATTCGTGTTCTGAAGCGTATCCGTCTGCTGTTGTGTACTACTGACATTCGCACTTGCAATGATAGTCATTCCATTTGCCATTGCAGGGTTTACTTTGATTTGCTCGTTGGCAGCGACTCCCCCAACGTCGCGACATTGGTATTCACAACAGCGGAATTTGCGACGCCATTAGTTAACATTTTGACACCGACCTGCTCCACAAGATCAGTGCCCGCATGAAGACAATGCCCATTGACATTTACACTGTTTGCGCCCAGATCTATCTGACTTTTGTGCTGACCCACACCATTATAGCCGACCACGCCACTCAATGCCCGCAGCGGCATCGACGACTTCGCAGCTTCAGTTTGTGACTCTACGTATTTTGAATACTGGCTCGCGCATGCTTTCATTGCTTTCAACTCGTCGAAACGCCCGGACTTCGCCGCGTCAAACATGCGGAGACCCATACTTTTTGAGGGATAATCCAACGCTTTGAAGTTGCTCCCTGAACTCACAGTTGCATAACTTGGCACACTTGCCGTATTTGCAGCAGTAACTCCGCTACTTGCTTTCGACCCTCGCGGCAAACTTACCGCTGGATTGAGAAGAGACGACGTCTCCGACAAATTCAACGGATGGCTCTGCATGGCTGCTATATAATTCACAGAGATAATTACTATGGTATCTGCAAACGATTGCAATACACTGCACACAAGAATTTACAAAAATAATAATACCCTTTTGAATAGGAACGAAAGATAAATAGAATGTGAGTGAATGGCTCTAGACTACTTTCAATTTCAAAAAACTCTATGCAAATTGCAATGTGCTATGAATTTGAACGCCGGAACGCAAATTCCAATGTACTTTTTGCGGACGACCAGACTCACTGCTAAGATAATTCAATTGTAACGATTTCGCTACTTAGTCGTTGGAATATAAATCTCAAATACTGGCTTCAATTTAACAACCTTGTCAATCTTCATACGTAACATGTAATACTAACGCGTAGCGTGTTGATGTAATTACTTTATCAGAATAGATATTAACGGCACGTTACTTCATGACTGCCACATGATAAATATACACACGATGGGTTCGTTCTCAAAGAACTCAGAGCATTCAACTGTGAAAGAAACACTGCTACGTGTGGATAAAACATGACCAACGATTCCAATTTGTGAATGAGCTTACTTATGATCGAAATTCAGAAACGTTCTTTACACATCCGTGTCTTTACACATACTACGATAATGACTTTCAGACTACGATGCGAACTTCCGCATGTCCTCACTGCCCTGAAATTATGAATGGATGGAATGAAAAGAAAGAATTTGAAATCTGGATACTTTGTGCGTCCCACCAAACAAAGATTTGGAAATCGCTCGTCGAAAAAAAAAATCCAATGAGATTCTGCTGCCGCCGCCGATGCATGACCGCTGGCCTGGTCGCTCTCTCCAAATGCCGTGCTCTGTTTCCAAGCAGCTCCGACTGCTACTCGTAATTTTGAAAAAAAAGTTCGCCCCTCGTAATCTGATATTTTCTCGCCCTCTAAAAAAATGCAGCTCGTATTCGGATACTGTCTCGCACTCTGAAAAAATGCAGCTCGTATTCGAATTCAGTCTCACGCTCTGAAAAATCGGCGCTCGTATTCGGAAACTGTCTCGCGCTCTGAAAAATTGCAGCTCGTATTCGAATCCTGTCTCGCCGTCTGAAAAATCGCCGCTCAGACTCTGTCTCGTGCTCTGTCAAACCGGAACCATCGCTCTGAATAAATTACACTACGGACAAGATAAACACTTTGCTTCGACTCAAATCGGAAGACTATCAATCGACTATCGGTCAGAAGAGAAACATCCGAATAGAATCAGAAAACAGATCCACAATCACGAACGATAACACAATGACAGCACGGCCAAAATACGTAACCGTTAACCGCCGCACAAATACTGTTTCTGAAAATGCAAACGCAATTGTTGCGCCCATGTGAACCAATTTGAAACTGAGTTTCATATCATACGCCGTGAATCCTTGAAGAACACAAAATCAATTGAGATCTCGCTTACACGAGGTTGGAATAAATGCCAATACTTACAAAAACGATGAATTATAGTGTAATGGCTTAGGCATTCTTTCACATAGATGACTGACTCAAACCATGAGTCTGACAATACTCTCATGGAGTAAATTACTACACCTCAAAAAGCTACTTGGTGTGCATTCGGTAACAGTTTACCATACAATATACCCAATTCAAATTTTAATTCACAATAAATCCGGGATTTACAGACTTTAGTATCGGTTGGAGGACCTGCATGCGCTTTTTTCTGTGCTTCAGGGATATCATAATCAACGATCGGTCTTCTTGATATGCTTCAGAGATATTTTGATCGACGTTGGACCGACTTCCACACAGCTGTCAACTGAAGTCATGCGTAATCACGGCAAGACAAAGGATTGAAGAAACGACTGACATTCGTGACGCCGATTTCTTTAAATTTCACTCGTGAATAAATATGCGCATTGGCATAGTTTAACTTTTAAGCTTTTCACTCTGACCCCTTGTGAATCCATCTCGAAAATGAAAATGATAAATCCAAATGCTTAATATGTCAAAACACTGATATTCACCGTGACAACAGCGCTGGGAATCTGTTTCAATTCAGTTCCTACTTCTCATTTGGTTCATCTGTTCAACTTGCATCTTCTAAGTTCTTACTGCGTCGCTTCTTTTCTGCTCGATTCAAAATTCTCAATGATTATGTTAAATCTCAACGTAATACCACAAAACTTAGACCATGACGACAATCCGAGATCATCAGGCAACCAGACTAAACAACTTCAAATGCCGCCTAGACTCCATTTTATCAATTCTTTCGAAACAATTCGAAATCAAGAAAGCAAAACAAAAAAGACGATGAATAGATATAAATCTGCTTTCTGTCTCCGTTTTCATGACACATGAGAGAAATACTGGACATATCATAATGATACTGCATTAATATTTGAGCTCAGCATCTGTACGTAATATCTTCGGTTTATCGTCGATTGTCCATACGACGAAAAGAATTACGACTGAGACTTCAATGAGATACTCCAATGAATAATTCCGAAAAAAAGAGATAACACACACCCAACTTATACTTATGACATGATCAGATTGCTTACTTTAATACTTAACCAGCCTTCCAATGTGTCCGGCTTGATATAAATTGATCGGACGTGAAATGGAATTATAATAATGTAACACAAAATTTTTGCAACCGTGCATATCAAACGAAATCATATGCACTTTCTGCAACCCTGCAAATTCTTGACTGAGTATTTCTGAATTATCTAGGGACTTCCCATTATTGGAGGATGTCATACCCACAGAGAGCATGGCCTAAACGGATCCGCTCAAAATCGGTAGAAGCTTTTTGACAAGTTCTCGAAGTTTCTTGTCTCCAAATTTTTCCGCGACTTTTTTGAGATTATCCACCACCCGGCCGCCGCGGCGGCCTCCGAATCCTGGACCTATAGACGGGCTCTGAAGCCATTCCATCAGCAGCTTCTGACGAAGCCCATTCCAATCTCTTCGCTCGAAAAATGTTTCTTCCAAACTTGACGCCATTGTTTTTAGATTCAAAAGAAGCGCAAGGTCGTGGTGATCGCCCGGCCAGACAAAGAGACTGTCTTCCAGAAGAGATTCAGAAGCTCCGAAATCTGAAACCAAATCGCCAACTTGCCATTGTGAGAAATTCTCTGAATTCGCCGTGTCGATACGTCCTACCTTCTTAGTATTCCTACTGCGGTCCCTGAAAAAGGCCCGCACCACCAGGTCCAGAACAAGACGGCCAGCGTGAACGTCGTCTTTGTCTTTCTCAGGCTTGTCAAGAAGCCTGAGAAGTTTAACTTCGACATTGCTGTCTTTCGAAAGAAACGCCCTCAACTCGAGAATACGAGCTAGCATTCCGTCCACAAAAATACCTCTGGGCAAGAGAAAACTCCTCATATTCGGACGGAGAAAGTCCTGATAGTCCTTGAGAACTGCAATGGTCAGAGGTGAGTCTCCATTTACGTCTTGTATCCAGCAATCCGCGCCGAGATTTATCAACCTTTGCGCCACAAACAGGTCACCAGCTTTAACGGCGTCCAATAACGCGCCTCCCGCGAACATTTGGACAATCTTTGTGGCGGACAATTTGAAACCCGGGCGCTGCAATGCCAGCAGATTTTTCACCATGTTTGATACAGAATTGCGGTCTGCTGCACTTTCGGAGGTGCTTTGTCCATAGCGAAGATCTAGCGGAATGTTCCAGTAATTATCATTGTCGATGGTGTTGTAGATGTATTCGAAAGACTCAGACTCCAAGTCTTGGATTCCCATACGGACCATATTCAGCACAATGTCGGACACGACATCGGTAGGCTCCACATCGGTAGGCTCCCAATCACGCCGAGAATCATGCTCCTCTCCCGAATTTGGAACGGTACTAGAATTCCACTCCTTTGGTAGGCGATGCAGTTCTAGCGTCTCATTGCAATGCTTCGCCACTGGCACCCCAAGTGGATCTGACGCCGCCTTTATCAGGACATTAATCCAGATCTGGTCCATAGATTTCTTTTCAGACTTTTCGTGTGACTTGGTATGCATCGAGAATTTATCCATTAGCCCTGACATTCTGAGGAAATAATGGCAATACGCTGCCACTCGTGGGTTTCCCGGTGGAACATGGCGCTGCGGCATAGTCCCGTACTTTTCTTCTGCTTCTGCGACAATTTGAAAAACGTCAAGACCTGCTTCATTTCGTGCGCCAATTTTCGCTTTCTTTGTAAACGCGTTAGCTAATATCTCTCTGTTGAGCCCCTTGTTCACAGCACCTCTAGCAATTTCAAACATATTTGCAGTATCGTTTATTATGGCCTTGACCGAATCCGGCACAAGATCAAAACCTGGCACTTCCGATTCTGGAACTATCCTGGCCCCGGCATCCAGTAACATACTGACTATGTCTTCGTGTCCTTGCTGTATTGCATTGATTAGTGGCTGCGTGTCTTCAAAATTAATTTCAGCAGCTCCCTGCGCCAGAGCACAGCGGACAAGAAGTGGATCACTTTTTTCGATTCCTTCCTTCAGCTTTTTTGCCGCTTCTTTTTTGAGGAGATCGATGATCGCCTCCGTATAAAGCGTATGCCCTATTTTCCGCTTATGCTCTTTTTGCCGCTTACTGTAACTACCAGAAAGCAAATGCTCCTCTCTAGACTCAGAAAGCAAATGCTCCTCTCTAGCCCTCTGAAAAGCAGTATGTCCGTCTTCATCTCTCGCGCAAATACTTCCTCCAGAACCTAAAGCACTTATCACACCTTCAACAGACGCATCGTCTACAGACGATAGCAGAGTACGAGTAGCGTCCAGGATAGTTCTCACAACAGGTTTCGCTTTTTCATGCCAAGGGGAATAGCCTCCAGACTTGCTGACAGTGGCACCACCATGCAGAAACATTAGTGCAAATTCCTTGATGTCATATTTGGCGGCCAAAATATGTCCCTGCTCTAATCGAGTTCTATTGTATTGCTTGAGAGACTTAGTCTCAATTTCCAAAAGGTTGAGGTGTTTCATAAGTGTTTGCAAAATCTCTCGCAGCTTCGCACTTCCATATTCTTTTACTCCTGAGCTGGCCATTGATAGCAACGTCTGCAATATTGGGAGGAGGCGCTCCCGAATATGGGTGTATGTGGTATCAGATTCCTTCTTAGCGTCCTCCTCCAAAAAACCCAAAACAGTCAGCATTTCGGTTACCCACGGGCTTCTTGACGGTTCTGCGTGGTCGAGTCCCGAATTGTAGTCACCTCTCAGTTCGTTGTCGATCCGGATCAGCTCCTCGCGGAGGGAACTTATTGCCTCAGCCATGTATTTGCCCCTAAAGTTTTGTGATACCGCTTTTTTCCGATATTCTAGTGATTCTGAAGTGGTGTCAAAACTTCCCCCTCGCATCAACTGTTCTCGTGCTGCAAGCACATACATCGGCAAACCTTTCAAATAGTCGGCATTCCAATGGGTGTCCTCAGCGACGCTGCGCGTCACTTCCGTTAGACACCACGAAAACCAATCCGAACTCAAATCATGATACAAATACGACAGGAGTTCGATGCTCTGAGTCTGTGGACGCGCATGCATTGCATTGGCCTGAGCTGGCAGGACAGTCCCTCCCCATGGTACAGCGCCTTCTGACACCCTGTCCAACATGGTCTGAATGTCGCTATCTGCCAATGCCTTAAAGAATCCATCCTGCGTACGTAAATGACTATCTGACGAAAACGGATCAGGTGGAAAATCGGCGCGCTCATAAAATCGAAACGCATTTTCATGAATCAGCAACCTAAAATCCTCTGACCACAGAACTCCACGAGCTACCAAGGCACTCATGTGACCCGTTGCCACAAACCTTTTACGACTTCGACTTCCGAGGAGCAGACTCAACTGACCGCTTTGGATTTCTCCGTTGAAAAACTGCGCTTGGTCATCACTGTGGCTGACGTTAGCTTTTTCCCTCGTACGTGGACCATGCAAACACTGGAAGAGTGAAGCTCTCTGATTCAGAAGCTTCAGAATTACATCATTCACATTTTCTTTGGCGTCTAGAAATCTGTCTCTGTCTTCGTCGAACAGCAAACACTCTGTGGCATTCACAAGCGCTAATTCAGTCTTGTTGCCTGAATCTCGTAAAAATTTAAGCAGATTTTTCAGATCAATCCCCAACCGATCGTCAGAATCAGAACACCATTGGAGACGATAACGATCCGTAAAAAGCGGAGGCTCTGGCAATTTTTCCGTTCCGACGTCGAGGTTATCATTAGTGGGGACGTCCGGTGTTGTATTACTATTACTATCAGTATCTGGCTGGCCTGTCAGGCCGCCTAACGTCTTCGGTGAGGTTGTAACAGAAATAGGATTATGATCATTTGAATGGGCTGAACTATTCGACGCTTGGGGCAATACAGCCTGGAACTCGCTGGGTGTTGGTGGACTACCTGGGTGACCATCAGCAATCTGAAATGTGTTTTTTTTGTGTTTAATCACGCCCCATAAACCTAACGTCATGGCGCCTGCACCCAACATAGCAGCTCCAGCCAACATCTTGGCCTTTTTCCTGCCATTGTCGACAGGCTTCAAAAAATTTGAGGCAGGACTTTTAGAAGCCGTAGCATCCGTTTCGAGGTTTTCTTCAGATGTCGTCGGGTCTATCGACGGCGAGGTCTTCTGATCATTCGAGTCATTAGGTTTCGATTTGAAATTGACATGGGGTTGCTGTTTCTCATGAGTTTCCTGGATTGCTTTTCCTGGCGTGTTTCTTTCAGCTGTTATGTTTTCATGTGATTTGTTATCTTCTGTCGCCTTATTAGATTTATCTTTTGTGCCATTATTTCCCCAGAGACTTCCTGGCCTTTCCCTGGCCCCGCCTCTCACCGAGGGCGCAATTCCGTAGATCGTGCCAAATATCAGACCGATGATGCCGGTAGATGCGACTGCGATGGAGACTGTAACACAACGGCAGTTGCAACGTTTCGTAGAGCGCTGATTTGCACTTGACACTTGCCCCAGTGACGCCGTTTCTGACGCTTCCGCTCGGCCCGAGCCTCGGGTCAAACTTGCTGGCCCTACTGGAGAGATGGCGGCATTAATCGGGGACGATGGAGAAGGGGTGAGAGTGTTCGGCGATTTGCTTCCCGATGCAGAATCCAGGCCGTTCTTTTTTGTAACTGATGTCGAGGATTGCGCTGCCAGAGCTCCCGCAGAGACTGCGTTTAGTTTTCCAAGCGTTTTGATTTCAACCAGCGTCCCTGTGCCTCGTACTTGCAATGTCGGAGAGAGTTTCAACTCGTACGGAGCCTTTCCAAGATCACGATGGATTTCTTCGAAAATTCTATCCAAATTCCAACGATCCGACGGCTTGTGCTGCAGGCAACCTTGACAGATTTGGACGAGACGTTCGAACTCTTGCGAAACATTGCCGAGCATACAGGGTTGAAATTGAATGGCCACAGACTCATCCAGCATCACCATCCACAGACATTGGCCAAGAGGACGGAGATGCGCGTATGGAGTTCGCTGGTACATCATCAGGAACAGGATGACTCCCATGGACCACACGTCACTGGCGTAGCGAATTTTTGTCTTGTCAAAACGGGGCTCCTCCTCTGCTTTCGTCAGCTCCGTTTTTCGCATCAACTGCCCCACTATGCCAGCGACGTCTTGGCCGTCTGATCCCACTCCCTCCATAATACAAACTCCAGATCCCTCATTCATACGAAAAATCGCCTCTGGTGCCATAAACTGTTGCGTCCCGATCAAATTCCCGCGAGTGACATGGGAATCCCCTTCGCGTACAACTGCTGCAAGTCCCAGGTCAGCCACCTTTACGACTGATAACATGACTACAGACGCGTCATGTGGAAGGCCAAAGATTGCCGCCAACGACCTTCCTTCGACATTGGCGGCATGGATATCAAACGCTTGCTCGCAGACTAGGAAATTGGCCGGCTTCAGATCACTGTGGATGATTTTCTTTCCGTGCAGACTCCGCACGCCGGTCAGTGATTGAGTGAAAAGCGAAAGCACATTGCGGCAGCGCTTGTCGAATTCTTCGAGTGATATTTTTTCTTTCCGCAAATATGAACCAGATAAGTCAGGAGTTTTAGTAGACTGAGTATGCGAGCGGTGTGCTTTTGCATCAGAACAGTTGCTGCTGCTCAAACTACGTTTCTTGGGTGCGGCGATGCTTGTTTGGTCGGTGATGTCGTTCGGACTTGCTTTCATTTGAGACCCAGGCCGGAACTGCGCCGTCACGCTGGTCCTGGACAGTCCGGTAAGCTTCGATGGCGATCTGGCCTCGCTGTTAGAAATTTTGGCAGGACTAGTATTGGCAACAGGATCTACCTCCGTCTTCTCTTTCTCTTTACTTTGAGTTTCTGACTTGTGTTCGTTGCCCTCTGCCAATTCTCCGACACTTTCCCCAGAAGCATTAGTTTCCTCCACCAAAATATATGGATCGCCACACAGTCTCAACTCCTCGGCATGACTTCGCAAATACTGAAACAAATCCCCATGGGATGCCAGCTCCATAACCATGAAGATCCCGAAACACGAGGGGTTAGTTTCAAAATCGAGAATCTGGATGACGTTGTCTTGATTTCGGCATCGTTGCAGTAGTTCGACTTCATTGAAAAACTGATCGAATTCCTCTTGCGATCTAGCGAAGACAATTTTCAGCGCGTACATTTCACCGAGAACAGGGCCATGCTGTTTGTTGTGAATACACTGGAGAGAGTCACTAGAATCATGATCGTGCTCGTTGCCTTCATCCGTGGCTCGAACGTCTCCACTTTGAGACTCATTAGGAGCGTCAGCAGCAGCACTGTCACCAGGCGCATCGTCGGAGTTGGTTTTAAATTTGGAGGCAGTAGCTCCAACATCAGACACGGTCCCGTTGAGGCGCTCTCTCTCTTCCGCTTCGGTTGGCATGGCTTGTACACGAAAAACCTCTGCACTGCCTCCCTTGCCGATCGTATTGCAAAGAAGGTAACATCGGCCGTTTATGGAAATCCCGCCTCTCTGCGGTTCGGATTCGCTTCCATTTGTATTCTGAGGCGTATCCGTCTGCTGTTGTGTATCATTGACATTCGCACTCGCATTGGTAGCAATTTCGGGACTTACTTTGCTTTGCTCTTTTCCAGCGACTCCCCCGACGCCATTGGTATTCACAATAGCGGAATTTGCGATGCCGTTAATTAGCATTTTGACACCAATCTCATCGACAAGGCCACTGCCCGCATGAAGACAATGCCCATTGACATTTGCACTGGTTGCGCCGGGATCTATCTGGTTTTTTTGCTGACCGACGCCATCACTCACTGCCCGCATCGACGACTTCGCGATTTGTGACTCCACGTACTTGGAGTATTCGCTCGCGCAGGCTTTCATGGCCTTCAGCTCATCGAACCGCCCAGACTTCGCCGCATCAAACATACGGAGACCCATACTTGACGGGTAATCCAACGACTTACTCGCTGACTTCGCAGCATGACTTGGCAAACTTGCCACATTTCCAACTCCATTACTTGCTTTCGACCCTCGCGGCAAACTTGCCGCTAGATTGAGAAGAGACGGCGCCTCTAACAACTGGCTCTGCATTGTTAACGGAGACGAAATGAAAGTTGAAATTTCTAATGCGTTATGAAGATAATAGCGCCTTTTCGACTACGAAAGAAAGATAAATAATCTGGGGTCAGTCTTTTTTTGGGACCGTCCAGACTGATTTTGGGACCGTAAATCCGGATATGAATGCAGAACTCGAAAGAGTTCGAGTCTGCAAATGGGACCTAAAGTCTTGGTCCACTCGTGTTTTGCGACAATTAATGAGACCCGAGGGAATGGCTGACAATGATCGCGCCGAAGATGTCGGGAAAGTGAAAGGATCGGGCCCCCATCCAACTCATACAGAGACTCCGCATCCGACCCGTTCGGGAATGCCGTGACTCTCTCCGATGAATCCAGAGACACGAACGCCAAACTTTCCCAACCGCCAAACTCTTCCGACCGCCGAACCCTTCCGACCGCCAAACTTTCCCAACCGCGGAACTCTTCCGACCGCCAAACTCTTCCAACTGTTCGAATTTTTGGAACCGCACGAAGCCGGGCCGGCTTTTTTTATGGAGCCCTCCAGTTTTTTTTTGTGGAACCACCCGACCTTTTTTTTTTCTGGAACGGTACCACACGCCCTTTTTTTTGGAAGTTATTAACCGCGCAACTTGGGGCCACACAGTTTTTTTTGGAATCGCTGTTAACGGGACGCGCTATCGCGCGTATTACTGGCGCACTCTTATAATCAATTTGCGATCCAATCGCAACCACACCAAGGGGCTTTCTGATAACAATCACGCAGCTTTTTTTTGGCATCACACAACTTTTTTTTTGGAATCGCGCGGCTTCTTCTTTTTTTTTCAATCGCGCAGCTTTTTTTTTCGAAATCGCCCGACTTTTTCGCTTTTTGGAACCACGCAGCTTTCTTTTTTTTTCGAACCACACGGCTTCGCTCTTTGGAAACACGCAGCTTATTTTTTTTTGGAGCCGCGCAGCTTTTTTTTGTTTGGAACCGCGCAGCTTTTTTTTGTTTGGAACCGCGCGACTTTTTCGAGCCGCACGACTTTTTCGCACCGCGCGATTTTTTCGCACCGCGTGACTTTTTCGATCCGATAAACCTCCGGAACCGCTGAACCTGGGAAACGGTACCGCGGATTTTTTTCGAACCGCGAAACTTTTCGAGCCGGTACGAGTGGACGTCACTCGTCGAACGGAATAATCGCGCAGCTCTAAAGTGATCCGCTTCACCGATGGACGCCGCAAATCGTTCGGAGGCATGCCATATGATTCGCTCGGCATCGTCAGCGCAAAAGTCCACCGCTGACGCTCGAGCTCAGACGTCACTTTACACGCAAAGAGTCTGAATTTAACTCCACGCAAAAGGTCACCCAGGACCATATTAATCACCGGGCCCAAATGGCAACCGTTCCGGCTCGGCCTGCTTTGCACACAACTCCACCCAAAACCAAAGCCCAGGCCGAGCCTTACATTAATCACGCAGCCGTGCCGTCACGGCCAACCAGCTTTCGCCCCACGACCGTCGCGACCACGTACGCCCCGCGCACTTTCGCGCTCGGGGGTCTCCGGCTTCGGTCATCTCTTTGACCTCTGGGCTCTTTTGGTCTTTTATAGCTGGCAAATATTTACAGTCCCAAAATCAGACTAGTTAGTTCCAATTAAATACTAACCCAATAATCTGAATGAATGAACCTACTTTGATTCTTAAGTTTGAATGTCAAAAAACTGAATGCAATTGAAATGATAATTTAGATGCGCTTCCACTTGCTGTAAGGCTCTTCTGTAGACTTTTCTGATCACACTTGATCAATGGACATTTCTAAATGTTATTTTCAGCTATTTAGAATTTCAATATCGGCAACAATCGAGTTTGAAATTAGAAGTGTCAAACTCCTGAAAAAGTAACTTAGACTAGTCTTTGGATATATCGGTAGAAATGTAGCAAACACTTAAGATAGTCGATACGTAAGTTGTAACTGTCAACGTTGTAAACAAGTATGGCTCTTCGAACCGAATAAATATCTAGAAAACTCTGTCGACATTGGTTCAAAGATTTAAACTGTGAGAAATTGTGAAGGTTTAGAGACTGACTTCTACCTCGATGATGAGGCCTTCTACCCTGGGGAAATATTTGGAAACAAGAGTTGGAAACTTAGAAAGCAATCTGGTAATTTTCAAAGAATGGAAAATGTATATCGCTCTTCAGACATTATTTGAAGTTATTCGCTCGACGGACGCTCGCAAAAAAATCACTATGACAAATTGCATATCGGGATTTGTAATGACTATTCGTCCTCCCTCCGATTATTTTTTTGTACAGTTACTGACGCTCTGAAAACTCATCGCTCTGATCAGATTTAGACTCATTTTCTCTCGCGATCTGAGCAATATAATATATATAATACAAATGCAAAATTTTGAGAAAATCTAAAAAAAGAAATCTAAAAAGAGAAATCTAAAAGAGAAATCTAAAACGAGAAAGTTGGAAAATGTTAAGAAAATCTCGGAAACACCTCGAGAAATCTCAAAAAATGTAACAAAAAATCTAAAAAAGTTGGCAATGAAAATCTGCCGAAAATCTCGAGAAAATCTCAAGAAAAATCTAAGAAAAAAATCTCGAGAAATCTCGAGAAAATCTCGGAGAAAATCTTAGACAAAATCTTGGAAAATCACATAAAAAACGACAGAAAAAATCTCGAGAGAATCTCGAAAAAATGGCAGCGCAAACGTCAGAAAAAATCTGTGGAAAAATGCTGCGACCGCCTCGAGAAATGTGAAAAAAAGTGAGAAAAAACCTGGAAGAAAAGACAGAACATATCTCCAGAAAATATCAGAAAAATGTCAAAAGAAATCTCGGGAAAATCTCAGAGAAATGGCAAAGAAAATCTTACGAAAATCTGAAGAAAAATCTCGAAAAAATCTCAAGAAAATGTCAAGAAAAATCTCGCGAAAATCTCAGAAAAAACGTCAAACAAAATCTCGCAAAAAATCTCAAAAATCGAAGAAGAGAAATCTAAAAAGAGAAATCTCGAAAGAGAAATCTCGAAGGAGAAATCTCGAAGGAGAAATCTCAAAAGAGAAATCTCAAAAGAGAAATCTCAAAAGAGAAATCGCAAAGGAGAAATCTCAAGAGAAATCTCGAGAAGAAATCTCGAGAAGAAATCTCGAGAAGAAATCTCGAGAAGAAATCTCGAGAAGAAATCTAAAAAAAGAAAATTCAGACGAGAAATGTCAAAAGGGAAATGGGGAGAGTTAGAGATCTCAAACGAAATCTCGCGAAGAAATCTAAAAAGAGAAATCCCTCGAGAAAGTTCAAAGTTAGAAAGTCTGCAAATCTCTCGAGAAATTCAGAAAATCTGGGCAAATCTCTTGAGAAATTCAGAAAATCTGAGCAAATCTCTCGAGAAATTCAGAAAATCTGAGCAAATCTCTCGAGAAAGTCAGAAAATCTGATCAAATTTCTCGAGAGATTTATCTGATTAAATCTCTCGAGAAAGTCAGAAAATCTGATCAAATTTCTCGAGAAAATCTCTCGAGAAAATCTCCGAAGAAAATCTCTGGAGAAAATCTCTGGAGAAAATCTGTCGAGAAAATCTCTGGAGAAAATCTCTCGAGATAATCTCTCGAGATAATCTCTCGAGATAATCTCTGGAGATAATCTCTGGAGATAATCTCTGGAGAAAATGTCTGGAGAAAATCTCCGCAGAAAATCTCTGGAGAAAATCTCTGCAGAAAATCTCTGGAGAAAATCTCTGCAGAAAATCTCTGGAGAAACTCGCTGGAGAAAATTCCTGGGGAAAATCTCTGAGGAAAATCTCCGAAGAGAATCTCTGGAGAGAATCTCTGGCGAAAATCTCGGGCGAAACGCTCCGGAGCAAATCTCTGGAGCAAATCCCTGGAGCAAATCTCTGGAGCAAATCTCTGGAGCAAATCTCTGGAGCAAATCTCTGGAGCAAATCTCTGGAGAAAATCTCCGGAGAAAATCTCTCGAGAAAATCTCTCGAGAAAATCTCTCGAGAAAATCTGGTCGAAAAATCTCAAAACCGTACGCACCAAGTCAGGAAATGATAAGCGTGGCCATCCACCGATCCGCGGGGGGAAAATTTTTTTTCCCCCTCCCCGTCAACACGCGCCCATTCGCTATATCCGTCAAAAACATACCCGAAACCGTGTCCAAAAATCTCGGAAAAACGTCAAAAAGAATGTCAAAAAATCCCTCGTCCTCCCGTATCTAATCCCCCCCCCCGAATTTAAGATGCTGGCTCCTACGTCTTCTCTCTCGCCTCCACATCAGTCCCTCCTTTTTTGCCCTTCATCTGCCGCCGTAAGCTTGAAACGCACTAAGTCAGGAAATGATAAGCGTGGGCATCCACCGATCCGCGGGGGGGAAAATTTTTTCCCCCTCCCCGTCAACGTGTGCCCACTTCTACGCGCCGACGCGTGCCAGACGATGCTTTTCCTCCCGCCCATCGGCACCACGCCCCCACTCCACCGGTTGCCCTCTCGGCTCCCCGCAAATCCCTCATCCTCCCGTATCTAATCCCACCCCCAAACTTAAGAAGCTGACTCCTACACCTTCTCCCCCATCTCCACATCGATCCATCTTCTCTCACCCTCCATCCACCGCCGACCAGGCTTAGCTAGACCCTCTCCCCGTGCGAAAAAGCACGGCTTCATCCTTTCTCAACACCTAGTAACTGCTCCGATTAGTAGATCGGATCCGTCTTGTCTCCCGCTCTATAAGATCGCCGCTCGGATTTAGATTATTTTTTTCTCACGCTTTCAAAGATCACTGCTCACACTCTGCCGACTCGAATCCTTTCCGCTCTAAAAACCAACTCGAATATCGATAAAGACCCATCCAAACGCAGCAAAATAACGATGACATCAATACAATCGTATCAATACCAACGCAACGCAATCTCAAAGAATTCAATCGATTGAACAAAATTTGGGCTCGAGCTGAGGACCTCAGGTCCTGGCACTTCGCAACAAAATAAAACAGCAAACACTGCTCCACATCAAAATAAACCATCCCAACAAAATCGCACTTGGAACACTGTCATGACAAATTACGGAAACTTGAATACTGACCAGCTTCACAACTCAGCTGATGGAAATGAAAACGCAACATCATGATACTATCACGACCAGTCACTACGACTGACATTGTTGATCCTGTCACGACTACGACGTACATTGCTGATAAATTTACTTTCGTTTGATAATTTCCAAGATCAGATACAGCTACTTTTACTTTCGTATAGAAGAAGGATCAGATACAGCTACGACAATTCTCGCATCAGCTTCAACATCCCGACCTACTCATCGGCCTCCAGTTTTGAAATACGACTGACACTATGACTAAACTTTAACCAGTTTGAAACTTCTAAAATCAGATCTAGAAAACGACCTGCATTCGTTTGAAATAATAAGAAACGCAAACGACATATGATCGCTTCACTGTGACGATTAACCGTGACGACGGCGCGCAATTCTCTTCGAAATTGATTCTGTGGCTCAAACTGAATTCAATTCCTCAATATAGATGACTGTCACTACGCTTTTCTTTGCTTTTTTTCTCGCCTTTCTTTTAAATTTGACTCCAAACTTTGAGACATAAGGATATTGCAAACGGTAGCTAACTAACTGCCCGACTATTCCCATCTGGGATGACGATACGATTGGTTTCCAGACATCAATCACGCACTGAATGACAAAGGAAGATCCATCAATATAAAGTAAAACTATAACGCGAGTCATTCAATTTCTAGTTTGTTCCTTCGGATAATTTAAGTCTGAATCATAAACAATAACAAAACAGCTGGCTTCGCACTGGAAGTAGACACACCATAGACAAGCAAGCCTTCCAATATGTCCGGCTTGAATCATCTGAATTTCACTGGCATGATATCTGGCTAAATAAAGCCTTGAAATTTACTCCACCTACCCATGACTACAAATTGACGTGACCGAGTAAAATGATATCAATGAAGGAGGCGTTCGCTTTCGGGATACCGACATGGCTCTGAGCCTGGTAATATATCTGAATACGAACGATTCAATCTGCTCCGATTCTGCCAAACTCTCTCTCCCTCCGACATATCCGAATCCTCAAGACATGAATCGATAGGATCCGTGTCGTTTGATTTCAGTACGTTTTGCATATCAATACTTTGCGCCATACAACGCCAGGATCTATTTCGTTAATTTTCTCGACATTCGCGTCAATTGCTTTTGGCGCCGCTTCTGAGCCATCGACTTCCCCATGAGTTTCAACTTTTCTGATGAAATCTGGAGACTAGGAGTCTCCCAATGGCTTACCATGAATTTAAACTCTCCCCATGTTTCTTCCCATTCCCCATCCTCGTTCAACTTCCATCCACTCTCTTCCCACCAGGACTTATCGTTTTGTACTGGCGGTTCATAAAAGCCCGCCGCTGTTAGCATGTTTTGCATTGTCGTGTCTTGCGCTTCACGCGCGTACTGAAATGCGGAAAAACCATCCTCATCGCGAACGTTGATCAAAATCTTTAGAACTCCGGCTCTTTCAGCATCCTGCAACGCTTTCTGGACAGCTGCGACGTCGTTTCTTTTCGCTGCCACCAAAAACCAATACACTCTCCTGAGAACCTTAAAAGCTTCATTTTCTTCCTCACTGGGCCTGTCATAGATTCTCCGCTTAGTGTGAATCATCGACCCTGCCTCCAGCAACAGCCTTACAACATTGAGATGATTTTTAAATGCTGCGCCGTTAATCGGGAGGTGAGGAAAAAACTTCTTACGCCTCTCAGACTCCTCAAGTTTTTGCGCCTGTGGATTTTTGTCAGGCACAAAAAGCATCCTCGCATCCATAATCTTCGGGTCGTGCTTCAGCATGAGCTTCACGATATCTTCACGCCCCTCACTGCATGCAAAATGAAAAACGGTTTGGCCCGCGTACGCCCGGACATGATGACGAACATAAATTGGCGGCTTTGTACCATTGGAAGTTTTACTCAGTGCTATTCTGATAGCATTCAAGTCTAACTTGGTTCCTGCTTGAAGAAACTTCCCCGCTTCGAAAATTCGATCTAAACCCGCTTTCGACAGAATATTCGGCTCAGTGACAGAGACTGAGAGTACTTGGGGCATGTTGTCTGTGAACTTGGCCCAATAGTGTACCGGATTCTCAAGGTCGACGCCTCTTGTGATCAGCTCGTCTATTGTGTGATGGTTGTGTGGAACCTGGGTAGCAAAAGCCAGCGCTGTGTTTCCGTCTTCATCCTCAATGTTCGGATTCGCTCCGGCATTCAGGAGCAATCGCACGACTTCCAAACTCAATATCAACCTCAAGGAGCTGCGAACACCGTCCACATTCCGCGCCTGGAGAGTTTCGTGCCTTCCCTGACGCCCATCGCCATTCACAAACATGGGGTCACTCGCCGCATGCATCAGCGCAGTTCTCCCTTTATCGTCAACAAAGTCAATCCATTCGCGGTCTTCTTCTGACAACGTCTTTCCTGATCGAACTAATTCCTTCAGATAGTCAAGAGTTAGCATCCGGCTTTTTGTTGGAGACGCATCATCCTCACGTGGCTTCTGGCTGTGCATAAAACGACCGAAGTCGCGCTGAGGCTCCGGCAAGTCGTCCGACGCTGCGTCAGCATGATCATGAGTGGACACATCATGCGCGCCTTGCTGGTCTGACATCGTCGGTGGCGTCGCTGGCCCAACCATGCATTCTGGAACAAGTGGCAGGCTGATTGGTGAAGGAATTGGCCCAGCCGTAACAGAAGCACCAGCTTCATTAGCACCAGCAGCAATATCACTGACAGTCACAGCTTGATCGGTAGCAATAGAAGGGCTAGCCTCGAAGATACCAGAAGAGTCACCAGCTCGATCCGTTGCAGATCGAGGGCCAGTTCCTTCTAGTGGCACCGTCAGAGCTGGCACGTCTTCTGGTTTGGCGGGTTCTGGAACCCGTTTCAGTTGGAAACTGAATCGCTCTGGCCGGTCACTGACTGAGGGCCGCGGCGGTCCTTCCGAAGGATCGATAAATCGCGACGGTTCCTTCTTGTATCTCTGCACTGCGACCACTGCGCCCACACCTGTTGCGATTGCTGCGCCCATCCCTGCCAGAGCGGTGACCCCCTTGGACTTCTTCGACCATTTGCTATCAGCATGAGTCTTTAAAAAGTCCGAAGCTGGACTTTTTGCAGGCAGGGTTGCTGTCTCTGTTTTCTCTGGCATCACAACGCCCAGCGACGAAACAACTGAAGCTTCAAATGCGTCACTTTTCCAGTTTGATTTCAGGCGATCTTGATTACCGGTATGACTTTGCAATGTTGAGTCTTTCTCTTTGTTTTCATTTCTGGCGCTCACACTGGCTTCAGCAGCTCCCACTTCATGATCATGAGTGTTTTCCAGAGTCAAGGCGCTCCCTCTGAGGCCAGGCGTAACCGTTCTGAGACCAGGCGTCTTTGTTGAAACGTCTTTCAAGTTCGCCGGCACCCTAGAAGGACCGCCTCTCAACGACGGCGCGACTCCATAAATCGTCCCAAGTACCAGGCCAGCAACACAGAGAGACGCAACGACCGCAATGATGGCGACAAAACGACAATCGACAAGGCACTTCTTCGGAGTTCGACTGAAACGCGGCGATGCGTCTGTTGGCGCTGAGTTCGCTGGTGCCGTTACTGAAGCTCCCGCCTGGTTCGGGTTGGAGGATTCGGAGGATTGCGCAGGAATATGACTTGGGTCGGAGGACTGCCCGGAAAGAGTATTGCTCGGCTCTGTTGTTGACTTGTTGTACGATGCAGATGGCAGATCGTTCTTTCCGGGTGCGGATTGGTTTGTTAATGCAGCTGCGGAAACTGCATTCAATGGTCCTTGCGTCTTGATCTCGACGAGTGTGCCGGTGCCTCGTACTTGCAACGTCGGAGACAGATCTAAATTGTATGGGGACTGCTTCAAATCCCGATTGATTTCTTCGAAGATTCTTTCTAAGTTCCATCTTTCCGACGGCTTATGTTGCAGACAACCGCGGCAGATCTGGACGAGACGCTCGAACTCCTGTGACACGTTGCCGAGCATACAGGGTTGGAACTGAATCGCCACAGACTCATCCAGCATAACCATCCAGAGACAATGGCCGAGGCGCCGGAGATGCGCGTATGGCGTGCGTTGATACATCATCAGGAAGAGGATCACACCCATGGACCAGACATCGCTGGCATACCGGATTTTCGTTTTGTCAAAACGGGGCTCGAGCTCCTCTTCCGTAATTGTTGTCTTTCGTAACATTTGGCCCACTATTCCGCCGACTTCCAAGCCATCTAATCCGGATTTTCCATCTTCCACGCCTTCCATGATACCGATTTCATTTCCTTCGTTCATGCGAAATATAGCTTCTGGCGCCATAAACTGCTGCGTCCCGATCAGATTTCCCCGCGTCACATGGGATTCGCCCTCGCGTACCACTGCTGCCAAGCCCAGATCGGCAACCTTCACAACAGACATCCTAACGGTCGACTCGTCATCCTGGAGGCCGAGCAACGTTGCCAATGACTTTCCTTCTGCGGTATTGGTATCGATTGCAAATCCCTGCTGGCAGACCAGGAAATTCGCCGGCTTCAGATCACTATGGATGATCTTCTTACCATGCAGACTTCGAACGCCTGTTAGTGATTGAGTGAAAACCGAAAGCACGCTGCGGCAACGATTTTCGAAGTCTTCTAGCGATATCTTTTCCTTGCGAATGAATGGACCACCAGGAAACTGGAGCAGTCCAGCAGACTGCTTAGCATGTGTTGCACTAACAGATGTGCTTGGATGGCCTTTGTGATGTGTCGACGGGACGATACTCGTTTGCTCAGCTATATCATCCGGGAGATTTTCTTTCATTCGTGATTCTGGCTTGATTTGCGCTGTCAGATTAGTTTGAGAGAATTCCAATTTCGAGTGTATTGATGGAACCGTCTCAGTAGTGTCGGCCACGATGATTGATGCGTTCGCCTGTTCCTCATTTTCTAGATCGGTAATTTTTGCAGCATTGCCGTCTGCTATCGCCGGGTCGGCTATCGCGTTGCCTGGTTTCTCAGCAGCATTATCACCTTCAACCACAATATACGGATCGCCGCACAAACGCAACGCTTCCGCGTGATTGCGCAAATAGTGAAACAAATCTCCTTCAGAGGCAAGCTCCATGACCATGAATATTCCAAAACACGAGGGATTAGTTTCAAAATCAAAGATCTGGATGACGTTAGGTTGGTTTCGGCATCGTTTCAGGAGTTCGACCTCATTGAAGAATTGCTCAAATTCTGTTTTACTTCTGGCAAAAACAATCTTCAAGGCGTACATTTCACCGGCGAGAGGACTGTTGGCATTGTTGCTTTCAGAGTTCTCGCCATAACTTGCAGCGTTTGCCGAGTCACTGCAGTCGAGTCGCTCCGCTTCAGAAGCGGCTTCTTCTGCTTCAGTCGGATGCGCCTGCACACGAAACACTTCTGCGCTGCCTCCTTTTCCGAGAGTATCACAGAGCAGGTAACAACGCCCATTAACTGAAATACCGCCTCGCTGCGGTTCCTCTTCGTGGCTCGTTTCCGGGGCCGCTGGTAGGGGTTTCTGGATGGAGGCACTGTGAGGATTTGCATTTCCATCAGCATCGTGGGCACCATCGCAGACCGCTGTTCCCGGAGCGATTTTATTGTTAGCGTTCCCAATTGCAACGCCGTTGATGAGGATGTCAACGGCAGGCCTGTTCACTTGATGATGATGGCAATGCTGGAGCTGACTTCTGCTCACATCTGTAGGAATGGGATTTCCAGTGCTGCTCTTTTGAACCACATGGCAAGCAGGATGGCCAAGCTTACTATGAAGCACATGACTATTGTGCATGCCAACACTATGTCCGATAACACCGTGAACGACGCTCCTGCTCACATTCCTCATCGACGATTTCGCTTGTGATTCCATGTATCTCGAATACTCGCTGGCGCAGGCTTTCATCGACTCTATCTCATCGACACGACCGGATTTTGCTTCGTCGAACATTCGGAGTGGTGCTGGTGCAGGAATCCGGGGCGCCAACGTCGTGCCAACACTTGGCGTGATAGGAGGACCGTGTGGAAAACTAGACTCGCTGTTGGTCGGTGGTTGGGAACGTGCCATGGTTTTAGTCGGTGGTTGGGAACTTGCCATGCTGTTTTTGGGTGGTGGCAAACTTGCCATTGTCTGTTTTTGGGTGGCGTTGAATAATACTAATAGACTTGGAACGATGCTCAGCCTTTTGGTAGCTCAAATTCTGGATTATAATTTGTTTTGGCTTCCTGATACGGATACTTAAATAACTTTCTCAATTTACTGCTCAGAATTTCACGCAATGTAAATAATGTATTTTCCAAATCTAATGACCTATGATATCAACCTACTGGGATTCGATTTCAATAAGAATAGGATTGATTTTGTTTTGTTATAGAAAATAACTTCTCGAGACCTTCTAACATGGAAACAGCAATTGATAATTACCTCAGAAACTCAACATGGAGTCTCATTATGAAACAAAAAACGCCCTGCATGTATTTGAAAAGATCATCTCTGATTCGCCACTCGCTTGCATCTATGATTCGCCTCTCAACAAACATCTTTGACTTCGTGATCGGCGATCGCAACGCTTATGATCGCAACGCTAGTCAACGCAATACTTGGAATCGCAACGCTTTTTTGGAAATTCCATTGATTTGTCGCTCCGAATCGGTATTCACCTGAGCTAAACCTAAATCGAATCGCTCTTCAACCTGAATTCAACCAACTTAGCCAGGCAAATCAAAAAAAGTTAATAACGCTCCGCTTCAACCTTGTTGACCAACAGTTTGACACTCAAAAAAATATAAAGAAGACGCTGCCACACACAACACTGTACGCACTGCTTTGGCAATCACAATCCAACAACTTCGAACAGACGGGTCTTTCTCCAACTCTCAGAACTGTACTTCGAATCCAATTACGTAAATTTAAATTACGGCGTTACACATGTCCATGAAATGAAGATGCCCGATTTGTACACGCAAAAATACCTTAAAGCTAAACATCATCAGGCTTGATCAAGAGAGTATCCCGATAGGACTGTCGCTGAATCTACGGCTCGATGTGATTTCCATCAATATGATTTCCATCATTTAGCTATCGATACGATTTCCATCGACATTCACACAAATAAGAGAATTCTGATAACGAAAAAGCAAACTAAACGAATGAATTCCGGTTGATAAGGACGATTGTTTTTTCGAGTTTCCTTCTGACATTTTCGTCAGTCTTGCATTTTTGTCACTTGTCACTGATGAATGCATTCCTTTTCTAGTAATAAACTCATGAAACCAATGCGAAGAGTCATGTTCTTTTCAGACTTGAAAATATGATCAAATTCATGAGTTATCAGGGCTCAGCCTTTGCAATTGAATCTAAACGGCGGCCATCCGACGTTCTTGTGAACCTCTACTGGTTTCGAGTCTTTTCATCATACGCAAAATAAATCTTTTCATCATAAAGCTTCAATTAATTTTAGTCACATGCTGCAACCCGTCGTGCTTAAGTTCTGGACATTGGCATACGCAATGGCCCAGACTTGAGGTCTTCAATATGATCAGACGACAATATATGACTTTGTGAGATATCGTGACTTCTAATACGACTGCTACGATAGAGATGACGGCGCCATCCAAAACTAGTCTTCGGGCACCAAATCCAGAATTTTCTATGACATGATTTAACGAAATAGAGAGAGACTACATGTAACATCATTATGAAAGGAATCAACTTCGATTCCGCAAGGGTCAATGCAGAGATGAGATTCGAGGACGAGAAATCAAAACTTCAACATTGACAAGATGACTTAAAATTCTTAAATACGTAAACGGACCACGGTAAACCTTCGACTTCAAGATTTTTTTATAGTATTAGATAATTGCAGCAACGGGATGCATTCCTCAACTTAGTTCTCACAAAAAAATTCCACACGATGTCACTTAGAGAATTTCAGAAGCCTTCCAATATGTCCGGCTTCACAAAACACACGTAATTTTCTGTCCGATGACACAACTTTGAATGATTTTGCCACCTATACTTAGTACTATTCACAAAAACAATTTTGAAAGACGATGCCTGCAATTACGAACGCAAAGAAATAAACTTTTTACTTACTGTCCTGCAGATATTTTTACTGCCCTCCAGATATTTATTTACCAAAGTAATAAACTCGCTCTCACCTCCCACATCTTCTGCGAGTTTTATCACTCGCGTTATCATTTTCACACCGTCTTCCCCAACGTACCGGTTGAGAAACGACGTCTTGGTTTCGGTCCATTCTTTGATCAGCTGGTGCAGTCCGTGCATGTGCGCCGGGTCACGAAAGGTCTCAAGCAATGGCGTCATTGTTTTCATGTTCAAAAAAAATGCCCAATCATGGCCATGAATTGCGTCTGTAATTTTCATCTCCCCTGAGTCTGAGTCTTTCCTGGTTTCAATTGAGGCGACGGCCCCCGAAATCACGTTCCAGTTTATGCGTAAGGGGCACCAATCGTTCCAATAACTTTTTTCGTATGTATGAGATTTGACTTTACTTACCCAAATGCGATTTCGCGGTACCACAAACCCATCGAAGATCACGTCGTGAAATACTTTTGCTGCCCAATGATCGGAATGATGCTGGCAGTTTATAAAGCTTGGCAACGCCCCTGGGCCTTCCACCGTGACGGAACTGTCTTTCCATCTTCGAACATCAGAGTCTGACTCAGACGAATCTGACTCAGACGAATCGCACGCGGTTGGTCGGAGTAAAAATCCACGCACATTAATCAACCGTGCCAGGATTTCGTCCACATACACTCCTCTCGGCATATCTTTCCACTTTTTCAGGTTCTCCTCCACAAAAGCTTTATGACTTTTGAGGATTGCAATGGTGAGAGGCACATCTCCATTGGCATCCTGAATCCAACAATTCGCACCAAGATCGATTAACCTTTGGGCCACGAAGAGATCCCCTGCCTTCACGGCGTCCAGCAAAGCGCCTCCTGCGAGAATTTCGAGCACCTGTTTCAGGGACAATTGGAAAGAAGGACGATCAGGTGATAACTTCAAAAGATTCCTGCACATATCTGCTGCGAAGTCACGACCTACAGCGCCAGTGGCGCCGCCACTTCTTTTGGGGTTGAGTCGCAGACCTGGCGGAACGTTCCAGAAATTTCCTGCGTCTTGGAGGTTGAAAGCCCTCTCTTCATCCGTTTCAGAGGGCTTTGCGACTGCCTCGGCTTCCATCTCGTAGCCCGATGCCTGTAGGCTTCCCGACTGGACCTCTGGTTGTGTCTTTGCGACTGCCTCTGGTTGTGTCTGCCCTTTCGACGATGGGAGAGATGTTCTCGACAGGATGTCGAAAACGGTTTGTCCTTTCTCATTTCTGGCGCCAATTTGCGCTTTCTTCTGAAATGCATCCACAATGAGTTGGATATTGGCGTTGAGGATCCCCGTATCGCCGGGATTGTTTTGCACTGCCTCCACGAGTTCAAACAGTATTCGTGTTTGTTTGACCACGGTCTTTACCGCTTCTGGTGCCTTTTCAAAGTTTTGCACTTCACCCTCTGGCGGCACTTGGAGCCCAGCATTCAGCACCATGCTCACAATTCCTTCATGTCCGACATGTATGGCCTGTGCTACAAGTGGCGACCCGTAGTTCTGCGTTTCGTTATAGTATTTCTCGGGACCTCCCGCTCCCAGGATTCCCAGGGCGCAACGGACGGCCAGTGGATCACTCTGGCCGATGCCATCAAGCAACATTTCATAGGCTCGCAGCCAGAGAGTTTCAACATGTGCGCTCAGAATGTTATTTTGGCTCAGAATGTTATTTTGTTGAGTATTCATACGCCTTGCGCTCTCAGTTGCCGTCTCGCCGTTTTCGTCTCGGGCGCAGATATTTGCTCCTGTATCCTGTGGATACAATGTTTTTGTCATTCCTTCAAAATCCAACTTAGAAGCTCGATCCAAAAACTCCCGAGTCGCATCTAGTATAGCTCTGACTGATGAGTTTGGCCGTTTCTTTGCTTCTTCGTGCCATGGAGAAAGAGACCCAGACTTGCGTACCTGCGCTCCTGCAAACAAAAACATCGTAGCAAACTCCTTCAGATCGTCCTTGGCAGATTGCATCAATGCGCGCTCCATTGCGGGTTGACGTCGAACTCCATCCTCAAGCCTAGGGGGCGGCGAAACGGTAACCCCTCTACGAGGCTCATCAAACCCAACGAATCCCAATGACTTCAAATCCGAATCGAAGCTGGCGCCTTGCAATAACTGTTCTCGAGCTGCAAACAAATACAACGGCAAGGCCTTGGAATAGAGTTCTTTTCCGTTGGGACTTCGTTTAACATCCGCAACCTGGTTGACACACCAGGCAAACCACTGAGTGCTCAAATCATGATAGAGGAACGCCACTGGTTTCACATTCTGAGGCCCATTCAAATACATCAGTGAGCTTGTTACCTGGTCCTTGTATTCAGACTTTACCACAGCATTAGGCCCGTCAGAAACGTATGCAATCGACTGCCCCAAGGGGACTGCTCCTTTCGACACGGCGTCCCACATTCCATCAAAGTCCGGCCCAGGAGCCCATCGACAAACTAGCGCTTGTTGTGCATACAATGCTGTAACTCCATTCCTCGAACAAAGTTCAAAGTCTGGCACAAGCTTCGGAATATGTGCGCTGTTACAAGCTTCGGAGTTGCAGCAGGTCTCCTCTCTTCCTGTTACAGCCCAGGTCAGTATATCATTCACAGACCGCTCCCAAGCGATTCCCCGACTGAAAAGGGCGATTAATATTCCTTGTCGAATGACTTGGAAACTGCTTGAAGGTCCTGCAGCAGGTCCTGCAGCAGCCACAAGAAGACTGAGCTGGCCACTTTGTATCTTTCTGTCGATGAGATCCCTGATCGAATCTACTGGGCAACAAGCGCTGTCTTTTGGGGAATTCTTCACAATACATGGGCGATGCAACGTCTCGAAGGTTGAAACTCCCTGGTTTAGCAGACTGATGAACTCTGTCACACTGTCGTCAGCCTGCCAATTCGAGACCCGAACCTTCATTACCGCTTTCGCCAGTCTCAGGCCATCAGACGGGTTTTCTTCTTCCAAAAAATTTATCAGATTTTGCACAAACATTCCCAGTCCTTTTGTGTTTTCTCGTAACTCCTGTAGTCGAGGCAAATCTCCGAAACGTCGATCTTGCGAAAAAAGCGTCTCATTACATTGTGGGCATGAAGTGGCACGTCTGATTGTTGACATTCTGCTCGGTGCGGCCGAAGGTTGCAGAAATAAATGCGCCGCATCTAGATGAATCGCTCTGGCTGAGTTCGAAACTTGAGAGCTTGTCGACTCCCCGGCACAAGATTCCGTTCGTGATGGGCCTGGTGTTGAAACTGAATGAGAATGAACGATAGAGGGCGTCCCGTCTGTCTGATTTGATTGGATTGTGGCTTGTCTAGTGTCCACTACTTGTTGTCGCTCAGACACGATTTCCGTTGAGTGTTGACTTTCTTCTGGTACTGAGAGCATTGGGTCTGCCGCTTCACCTGAAAACTGCCATGTGTCATACGTATCTACACACGCGTGTGGTTGTGCTAGTAGGTGGCGTTTCATCTCACTATTTCCATGAGCGTGGTCAAGTGCAGTCATGTCGTTTTCATCACGCGCCTCTTTTATTGTTTGCCAGATTTTTTCTGCCTCGGCGTCCTTTCGCGCCTTTGCGACAGAATCGGCGGTGCCCCCCTTTGCGGCCAGAAGAAACCGACTCACCTTGCGAAGGAGCTCCAAAGAATCCTGACTATAACTGTCCTCCGTGTAGAGATGGGTGTCTATCATGGAACCTTGCTCCAACAAAAATTTTACAATCGAGATATTATTCTCCATTGCAGCGACATGGATGGGTAGATTGCCGACCAATGATTTCAACAGATTATTCCCTGTTTTGTTTTTTTGGGCCGTCATATGGATTATTCTCTTATTCTTTATGCTCTTGTCCTTCCTTAGAAGAAATTCCGCAATTTGCAAGCTATTTTTACGGCATGCATGGTGAAATACAGTCTCACCAGAACCATAACGAGTCCCAATTGGAGGCATCCGCGGATTATCAGCTTTCTTATTGACTTGCACAAAAAAATCGCGGACCCTGTCAACATCGAGTTTCCATCCTGCTTCAAGATACTGGGTTGCCCTTTTAAGAAACACCCCATTCGCGACAGGCGGTTTGCTGGTTTGAGAATCCCAATAAGCATTAGTATTTTGAAGGTTGGCGCCTCCTTCGAGGAGTGCCTCCATAGTCACGTCGTTGTGTTCTTTCATAGAAGCAAATGTAAGCGCTGTCATTCCCTTGCCGTGCCCTATGTGTGGATCGGCACCATTTGTCAGCAATATTTTCACCATCTCTACAGTCGAATATAATGGGAGAAAATATAATTGACTATCTCTCGCGCCAATTTGCTTTCGGCCGCAGACCTCCAGGCCATCCTTCCCTTTTGCATACACAGGGGAACCTGCGATGTGCATGAGCGCTGTCTTGCCCGCCTCATCAGTGAGATTGATACGTGCGCGGTCCTCTCTTGTTAGGTCTTTATCCTTTAGCATCACTTCTTTGAGGTACTTCATTGTCAGAATCCCGTCCTGCGACTCAAAACCAAGGTCCACAAAATGCCGACCTCTTGTTTCACACCCCTTTTCTATCAAAAATTCCTGCATATCAATATTCCTGTGCTTCACAGCGTAGCCATATGCAGAGAACCCAGACTCATCACGCACGTTGATGATAGTTTTCAAGACTATCGCATCGACCGCTAACGCGTTTTGGACAGCAACGATTTCATTGGCTTTTGCTCCAGCCAAAAGCAAACACGCCGGCAGAAGGAGGCTTAACGAATTGTTCGAATTGTTCCAAACCAGTGGGGGCTCCTTGAGCGACTTACTATCAATGTGATTCGGCTTCGTGTAGTAAAGGGCAGTGTCAATCATAGACTTTCGCTCGAGCAACAGCTTTACGATGTGGTGATGATCATTTAGCGCGGCATAATGAATCGGTAGAAACCCGTTCGGCTCTGATCTTTCTTGCGAATCTTTGTCTGGATTTATGATTCTTCTCTCGTTTATGATTGTGGGGTCATAATCTACAAGATAAGTGACGACGTCCTCATTCCCCAACTCACATGCCGTGTGAAGAAGAGTATGACCATTGAGGTCACGCGTATTTATTGGCGGTATTGCAAGAGAATTGTGGTCGCCAATGAGTGCACTCTTGATACCATCCAAATCGCAGTGCGATCCTGCAATGAGAAAGCTTCTCGCTCTTTTAATTAGTGGTCCGAAGCCGCCAGGTGGCTCGGGGTTTTCGCGCTCAACATTGACGCCTCTGGTGAGCAGCACTTCCACTGTGTCATGGTTTAGAGGCTTGTTGTACGCCTTCTGTAGGGCCGTCTCTCGCTTTTTGTCTTCCTTATTGGGATTCGCTCCAGCATTGAGCAGAAGTTTCACGATTTCCGTGCACAACGTGCGTTCATGGCCTGCTGCGTCAACGAAAGTCTGCAGGTGTCCACTCTTGATGCTTTTCTGGATGCTTTTATCGACATACAAAATATCATTATCTCCTGCAGCGCGCATCAGCACGGTCTTGCCCGACTCGTCAGCGAGATTGATCCGTGCAATGTCTTCATCATTTAGCATTCCTCCTGATTTGACTACTTTCTTCAGATACTCCATTGATAAAAGCGGTGCTGTGATGCCTTCTGCTCCTCGTGTATCTTCTTCCAAAGAAGGGCCTACATTTGTGAGCGACACGTCGACAGCTGGGGATGCCGCAGGTGAAAGGGTGACATCACCCGGCGGAGTGGGGGATGAAGGTGCAGGCGGGATAAATGTAGGCTTGGGCGTGCTGCTGGTTTCGGTTGCGATAAGTCTGGGTTCGAGCGCTGGTGGGCCCAAAGTGGGAGATCCACCAAGATTCTGATCAGAATTGAGGTGAGAATTTGTTTGTTCGTTTTCCTTGCGATAACGCATCGACAATCCCAGAATAACCCCGATGCCATTAGCAATCGCGACTATCACAGGGATCAAAATCGCCCACTTGGAAATTGAGTTTTTCTTTTTCTTTACCACAGACCCCTCTTTTTTTTCACGATTGCGCTTTCCACTGAGACTTAGTGTCAAACTAGAAGACTCTGCGCTGTCCTCTGAAACTTGATCATCAATAGGGGCGCTGGATTTGTTCGTATTCGATTCGTTTTCAACGACGTCTGTGTTGTGACGGTCTGAGTGCTCGGCTGAGCTCTTATTTTCTTCACTTTCTTGTGAGTGCCTTCCTAGAAACTCTAACGATTTTCCACTTGTGTTGTATTCGTTTTCCAGGATATGCGGCTTACGTTTATCTTCCGTTGGTGCTATGCGTTGAGCAGTATTTTCTCCTGACCCTGGTGTGCCTGTTGTGCTTGCTCTGTTGAAGACTGGAACAACGTACGCGACACCAAATACCAACCCGATAAAGCATATTACTCCGAGGACGATTGAGATTGTGACACAACGGCAGTTCAAACGCTTCGTTGGTTCTGGGTTCGACGGCGTTCTTGTTGTCGCCGCATTCGCTGGCATCATCATATTCGTTGCTGTCACCGCATTCACGGTTGTTGTCACCGCATTCACGGTTGTTGTCACCGCACTCACGGTTGTTGTCAGCCTTTCTGTCCGTGTTCCGTCGGCAGACGAAGTTCCGTCCTTGTTGTCAGAGCTTCTTGATGTTTCGTCCTTGTTGTCAGAGCTTCTTGATGTTTCGTCCTTGCTGTCAGAGCTTCTTGATGCGAGTGGCGGAGTCTGGTTAGTGGAAGCAGTCGTGTTGTTCGTCGAACAGTTCGGATTTGTTGCCGAGTTGATGCCCGACGCTGATGATTGAGCGTCGTTGCTCGTTGTTGAGGACTGATTTGCCAACGCCGTTGTACTTGCATTGTTCAACTTTCCCAGTGTCTTGATCTCAATCAGTGTCCCTGTTCCCCGTACTTGCAACGTTGGCGACAGCTTCAGATCGTACGGCTTTACTTGCAGATCGCGACTGATCTCTTCGAAAATCCGCTCCAGAGTCCACCTCTCCGAAGGCTTGTGCTGTAAACATCCCTGACAAATCTGCACTAGCCTTTCGAACTCCTGCGATTCGTTTCCGAGCATTCCCGGTTGGAACTGGATTACTACCGACTCGTCTAGCATGACCATCCACAGACAGTGGCCGAGGCGTCGAAGATGTGCGTAGGGAGTACGTTGATACATCATCAGAAAGAGAATGACACCCATCGACCAAACATCACTTGCATAACGGATTTTCGTTTTGTCGAACCGAGGTTCGAGATCCTCTTCCATTTTTGTCTTTTTTCGCAACATGTGCCCAACCATTTCGCCGACTTCACCGAAATCCTCCGACTCCTCTTCAATCCCTTCACCTATTCCGATTCCCTCATTGATACGAAAAATGGCTTCCGGTGCCATAAACTGCGCCGTCCCGATCAGGTTTCCCCTCGTAACATGCGACTCGCCTTCACGCACAACGGCTGCCAAACCCAGGTCAGAAACTTTCACGACAGACAGTCTCACTGTCGACACGCCAAGCGCGGCACTTTCCTGTAGTCCCTCGGACTGTCCAAGAGATGACTGTCCCTGATAGTCAGACGGCCCCTCAGAGGTGTCGACATCAATGGTAGCACACTGCTCACAGACCAGAAAGTTAGCGGGTTTCAGATCGCTGTGTATTATCTGTTTGTTGTGCAGACTCTGGACCCCTGTGAGTGCCTGGGTGAAAAGCGACAACACACTGCGGCAACGATTGTCGAAATTTTCGAGAGCTATCTTTTCTTTACGTACGACGGACGGGGTTTCCATTGCGGCGGTGGAGCCGGATTCGTGACTTTTCGCCCCGTTCTGTGACTCGTGACTTTCCGCTTGCCGCATGGAAGCACCTGTTCGAGAAATGGCATTTCGTTTCCGAGGTGCAGCAATGCTTGTTTGTTCGGCGATGTCGTCCGCCGATGCTTTTAGTTGTGATCCCGACCGGAGTTGGGCCGTGCGGTTGGAGAGTTGCATGGAAAACTTGGATGGGTTGGAGAGTTGCATGGAGAACTTGGCTGGCATCGGTTTCGTCAGCCTCGGCGGTCCCGCATGTGATGCGGCATCGGTATCGCCACTCCTCACGATTGAGATATCAGACTTTTCAGCGATAGCGTTATGTTTACTATCAGATGCACGTTTGCCAGCTTCATTCGACTGTTGGCGTTCTGGTTGTTCTTCTGACTCTTCCGCTTTTCCGCGTTGGAAATCCCGCGTCGAGCATGTCATGGCGTTATCTGTTGTCGCCAATTTCTGGCTTGCCGCGTCTTCACATAGTGGAACTTCCACAAGATAATAGGGATCGCCACACAATCTCAGTTCCTCCGCATGATTCCGCAGATAATGGAACAAATCGCCTTGAGTAGCGAGCTCCATTACCATGAAAATTCCGAAACAAGAGGGATTAGTTTCAAAGTCGAGAATTTGGATCACGTTATCCTGGCCTTGGCATCTATTCAGTAATTCGACTTCTTTATAAAATTGCTCGAATTCTCCCTGCGATCGGGCGAAAACGATCTTCAGAGCATACATCTCGTTCGGAACTGGGCCGATAGTGCGCTTGTTACTATTGGTGTGACTATTGGCGTCATTATGGTCCAATGAAGTCTCGACAAGATCACTTCCCTGATTGCTGGCCGAAATTTTAGCAGACTCCTGATCGGCAGCAGACTGAATCAGAGTGGCATCGGCAGCAGACTGGATAGTATCTGCTGAAAACGGAGCGACATCTTGATTGGCAGAAGCAAGAGCGTTGAGACGACTAAGCTCTTCCTCTTCCGTTGGGAAGGCTTGCACGCGAAAAACTTCAGCACTACCCCCCTTGCCGAGCGTGTCGCAAAGAAGATAGCATCTACCATTCACTGAAATTCCCCCTGGCTCTGGGTCGTCTGGTACGGGGTCGACTGGTGCTGGTTCGACACCGTTGAAAATATCGAGCGTATCTGTCTCCTGTGTATCATGAGCGTAGATTCTGTCTCCTGTTTGTGGTGTCTGGTCGATATTGAGACCATTCTCTGGATTTGCGTTGATATGGATGCCATTTGCCACGTCGCCGACATTGTCTACTGTCCCACCGATGTTTTTTTCCATCCCGCCAATATTGTTCTCCACCTCGCAGGTGTTATTTTCCATCCCACCGATGTTATTCTGCATCCCACCGATGTTATTCTCCATCCCACCGATGTTATTTTCCATCCCGCCGATGTTGTTCTCCAACTCCTCAACGACATTGTTCTCCAACTCCTCACCGATGTTATTCTCCATCTCGCCGATGTTATTTTCCATCCCGCCGTTGTTGTTCTCCACCTCGCAGATGTTATCATCCATCCCACCTATGTTATTCTCCACCTCGCAGATGCTATTATCATTGACATTGACAAAATAAATCCCATCAATACAATTCAAAACGCCACAAGCGTTATTCGGGACGCCGTTGACCAATATTTTCACGCCAGCCGCGTTCTCATAAGTGAGAGGACCATTGTTTATTCCGCGCGTCGCGCTCACGTTCTCATGAGTAAGAGGACCATTGTTTATTCCGCGCGTCGCGGTCACGCCGTGAGTCACGGGATGCTTGTTATGATCATTGTGAGCACCAACAACATTCCTTGTTGACCCATTCCTCGTTGACCGCAAACAAGTTTGCTCGTTATCGTGCGTTTGTTGATTATCGTGCGTTTGTTGATTATCGTGTGCTTGTTGATTATCGTGCGTTTGTTGATTATTGCCAGTTCGTTCGTTATTGAAACCTACCACACCACTCACATTCACACCACTCACATTGTTGACGCCATTGTTGATAGTACTTCTCGATCTTGCTTGTGACTCTACGTTTGCTTGCGACTCCAAATTTGCTTGTGACTTTGCTTGATAAGACTCCACAAATCTCGAATATTCACTGGCGCATAGTTTCATTGCGTTGAGCTCGTCAATCCTTCCTGACTTTGCTTCGTCGAACATGCGGAGACTTGCACTCGCGACATTATGTTGAACACATGGCAACGCCCCGCCTGATAATGGGCTGCCTGATAATTGGCTGCGGCTGCCTGATGATACTGTCCGACAGAGTGTCGTGTTGATACCAGGATTCGGAGAGAACGTCGACATAATGGCTCTACTGTTACTGTAATTCAATGTGCTTGGGGCGCTCCCGGTTGGATTTCCGCCGAAGCCAGGTCCTCTCCCAACCGAACCCTCAGGATTCAGACGCTGAGTCGTCCCTGTGCCAACCATTGCTTGGCTCCACTGAAACGCCATTGGTCGAATTGATAGCACGATAATATCAACTTCGAAAACTAAACATGTGAGCACGTCACTACCGCAAAACGCAATTATGATATACGCGAGGTCTACCGCAGAGTGTAGTCGATAGACGTGGATACTGAGTCATGGAACAGCTGTGATTTCTGCATGATGCCATGATAACTGTGAATGTCACAGACAAACCCTGGCGACTGGGAAGGAGATTCGAGAATGGCTGAAATTGGTAATTAAGCTTTGGAATTCAAGTTTTGAAATTGGTAATTTCAAATTACACGAATAGTACTGCAACGATAGAGGAAAAGAACGGGAAACAAAAAGAGAAAGTTTCGCGATACCAGGACGATTTGCAATTTCTGCTGATACGGCCCGGAAATAAACCAATCTGCGACGCTCTTCTCGTTAAATGGCTCTCCGAAAATTATACACCGATCTGCGACGCCCTTCTCATTAAATGGCTCTCCGAAAAACATACGGTGAAAAAAGCTCGGCTGCCGCCTGATCGCAATAATATGAATGCCTTCCACCTTCATGCTCTCCAATTATAATACGCTCTCCTATGATAGATAATAATCCACGCAAATTCGCAGATAACCAACCGCACACTGCAACTCAGTCTCTGTTTCTAACAATAACATTGTGACAATCTCTCAAATAACGAAATGCTAATAAACATGAAGTCCAAAAGTTCGAATCGGTATCAAATTCAAAAGTTCGAATCGCTGTCAATTAGAAACTCTGAAAATGGATAAAGACGCTCTCTCTCATTTTGAAAAAGTTAACGATATGCACTCGCGTCGCCCTTGAAAACCGAATACCATCACGACACACTTCGAAAAACTTAAGAAATCTTACGAAAACCCTTCGAAATTTGAAAATTTAAGAGCACAACCCTTCGAAAAACGAACACTGTCACACATGACACGAAAACTACGGCAACTTGAACTTGTACTAAGTTGTTAGAGGACTTGAGGGCTTAGACATTACTGTTGTTAGACATTACTGAGAAAAGATTTCGCTTTAAGTTTTTTCCTCAACCATACTAAATCAGATTTAAAATCTGTAAACTTTCGGAAGGAGAACTCAACTCACCAAAAGAATCTATGTTCTCAATCTGTAAACTTTCGGAAGGAGAACTCAACTCACCAAAAGAATCTATATCATTTATCATTGTGATAATGAAAACTGAAAGAAGAGACACGATACATGATTTAATCTTTCAGAGAGAGACGACACACGACATACAGTAATTGCGTAACAATCATCCAGCTTGTTCTACAATAATGTTGCAACGACATGTAACAATTTGAATCCAGTTTGACTTCTTTAAAATTCAGCTTCAAGAGAGAATAACTTCGTGGTCTTTCAGAGAGACAAGACGCACGACATCTGATTCGACATTTTTTTTTAGTTCGAACGACAAGAGAGGGAGTAGCTTCGTGGTCTTTCAGAGAGAGCAGATACTATTACGCGACATTTGATTCGTTTTTTCAGTTTAACTTTCAAGAGATGATAGCTTCGTGGTCTTTCAGAGAGAAAGACGACATAATATGGTTCTTTTTTTTTTTTAAGTTTTTCAAGTTGCAAGAACCAGGGACCCTATAGAATATACCATACGCAACTGCTTGAATTTTGGCCCAAAACACCGATAATCTTGAGAATAGAAAACACCATTTACGTCTGCTTATGCTGTGGCTCTGAAAACCATTCAAA
>Ga0099797_100070_pt1 | contig 58258 bp, 29 predicted proteins | sample Uncmet_Sort48C_1_FD_89871 | JGI IMG/M metagenome (GOLD analysis project Ga0099797, IMG submission 89871) | Marine eukaryotic communities from CALCOFI LINE 67, Pacific Ocean - C012_Sort48C_1 | ecosystem: Environmental > Aquatic > Marine > Oceanic | place: Pacific Ocean: Monterey Bay | collected...
GCCATCATCCATATGCCAACTGTCTTCGGATACTTCACATCGCACATTTCGACTGCGTACTTCACGATTTTATCGATATTCATTCCGGATTCGCCAGAAACCATGATTGCAGGTTTACCCAGGCAATTCATAACGCTCAAAATACGTTTTGCGTCTCTCATAGTGATCAGATCGGCCTTGTTGAAAACTATCAGCTTTTGTAGTTTCCGGTTCGTGGTGTTCGATTTGTATTGCGCTCTACGCGCCAAAGCAGAGTGGTAATCCATTTCGTCCTCTTTTTTGAAATCCAGACACTCTTCCAAGAGTTCAGTCTGACAGCTGGAGAAGGGCGCCCTTGCATCGCGGATCTCCAGGATTATGTTGATACCCCGGGCGCAGCGCTTTTTGATATCTACCTTCGCGGTCGACATGTGCCCCGGAAACCACTGCGGGTAATAGTCGAAATTGAACTCAGCGCGAGGCAAAAACTCAAAATCATATGGATTGTACGAACGCAATGACGAGTCGTCTTCATCAAATTTTGTACGAGTGTTGCTGTCGTTTGAAAATGCTTCTCGATTTTTATTGCTGATGTTGTCAAGACTATCAGCGTCTGCTTTGCCAACATAATAGTCGTGCGCGTACTCGCTTCCGGACGGGCCCCAGTCATCCGTTTCGCCTCTCTTCCGGTGCGGCGGCAAGGTTGAGCTTGCAGCAGGACTTGCATGGTCTCTTTTTCGTCGGACGCCGCTTTTTCTTTGCTCCGTGCCATCTGCTTGAGATCCAATGGGCTCTGACGTGAAACTGTGATCAGGAGACCCACTTACGTAGTTTTCATTTAGAGACTCTCCGTTTACCGACTCTCCGAAAACATGAGCCGAGTCACCATATCCAGAGTGATTCTCTCCATCTCCAGGTGCAGTATTTTCGTTATTTGGATCCAAATGTTTGGCTCTCTTTTTCAAGAGAAAAATGCCCGCACTCTCCTTACGCCTTGCTTCGCGCGTACCTGAGGCTCGATTGTCTTTCACAAACGAATCGGAATCCCGGCTTTTCCTTGGCTTTCTCTGGTTCGTAAACTCGCGGTTTCCAGCTGTAGCATCCAAGGAAGAAAAACAATCCGAGGAGAAACCTCTGCGAATTCCTTTGGTACATCGAGAACTCCTTCCCGCTGAGAAAACATTGGAGGAGCACGCCTGCGATGCACAACGAGAACCACTCGACGCACAACGAGAGCTCAGACTTGGAATGAAGGACTGCATGGTACCGTTACCAATTACCCGTCAGCAACGTTATCACCGCCAGATTCGATCAACTGCGAGGAATTCGCTCCCCGTCACGTAGCATAACGCAATCCTTCCACGTCTCACAATCCGCACATCGCAATCTGACGAAACGAAATAACGTATTGCAGTAAATCCATTTTCCAGTCAATCGCCCAACAAAAATCAGAGGAGATCTCCAATTTCCAAAAAAAAACATGAGACACCTCTTGCTTGACACCAAAAAAAAAGTTTGAAAAAAACTACCTGAACACACTCACAGACGGAGGATTCGACGATCGGAATGTCGGCACGTGCCATATTGGATGACTTCCCACATTGGATGATGATGGTTAATTCTTGGAATGAGGCACTCACTCCGTTTTACAGAAGCTTTCCGTTTTACAAAAGCTATTTAATGCAGAACCTAAATTCCGGCGTTCCTGCGGCAGCTACAAGGCGTTTTATGACATGTTGGCATTGGCTACATTGGCGTCCTTTTCACTCACAAGCTTGTGTGTCTAAATTTCGCTGTGGATAATTTACAGGTCAGGAGTTCTTTCCCACTCACAGGCCTCGTTGTCTCTGACATAGACAGTATGGTACCTCCGTTCGATTTTTATAGGCAGGAAACTGTCACGCGAAGGTAGGTACAAGCCAAATCCTTCAAACACTTTCAAATCCTCTGGAGTGAATTCCATGGTAGCGTTTTCGGGGGTTGACACCGCCGTTGTTGCGTTTTCTTGTGTTCGCATTTCTTGTGTCTGAGACGAGTCGTTATTTGAGCCTTGCGTTATTTGAGTTTCTTTGTGATTCCCGTGCGCATTACGATCCTTGAGACGGCCTGCTGAGGTTATTTTCCACAAGACGGATTCCCACTTGATCCACAGCGAGCCAACGTTGTCCAGAACCTCCACAGTATGAGAATAAGTGTAATTCCTGAATGGAATAGCACTGTTCTCCACAAAGAGGAGAGAAGGATAACAAATATCGAGAGCCTGAAAAATAGCATCCGAAGGTGTGTCGAACACGCTAGGATCAGCAAGAAGGAGGTCCAAACGATCCAGGGGATGTTCCATTTGGCAAATGCGATGCCGGACCCACCCGTCCTCTTCGTTGCCACTCAAAAAGGAAGCTATCAGGGAATAGGAGAAGTCTGCCTTTTTTTCAGTGTCCGACTCCATTTGAGACGCTCTCATAGGAAATGCTCGTGCCCATACCTGTTCCGCCTTTTTGACGGCACTCACATCGCCTTCCAGAACTGCCAAAGTTTTCTTTGTGCCCGTGCCTTTTGTCAGTGTCGTTTTTGCTAAGTTTTTAGATGCGCTATGATCCGATGTAAGTGTATCAACATGCTCCCGTGTAGACAGATACATCCCGCCAGCCAATGAGAATGCGCCCCCATATGCTGTCGGCCCGAGAAAATATACAGCCGCTTTTCGGACGAAGAATCCAAAACAGAAAAGCAGTTGCCCTGCTGTCGTGAGGATGTCCTCCGCACCATCGTAACGCCGTCCCAAATTTACGTACGACGTATATACCCGACGGAAATACGGACGGAAATCAATGGAATTTGACAAGGCGCCTGAATCTGCATCTTCGTCGTGCGCTTCCATTAAACTTATTTCCTCGTTACGGTTCGGTGCGACCAACGTCTCGCTGACGTTGTTGTGCCTGGTTTCGGAATCCGAAACATTGCTGAATTTTCTGTCGTAAGTGCTGGTGAGGGAATCATCCTCGTCCTCTTCCAGCAATAAATCACTCACATAGGTCACATTGCCAAATACGGCCTTCAATGCGTTTCGTACACGACGCACGCACGAAAATAAACGAGCGCGGGACGGACACACATGGCGCATACTGCCAGCGTTCCTTCCTCAAGAGAATTTCAGCGCGGTGCAATCATCTCCCCATGCTTGCGATGCAAGCATCTCCCCGTAACATTGAGTCCACGATCATTGATGGAAGGACTCTCCTCCACGTACCAGCAGAAGCATATCTCTATCTTTTCCGTGCCAATTGAATTCATGCCATTTTCAAAAACTTTTTCCAACCACAGCTTGGGATTCGAAAAAAAATAGATGTCATAATCACATCCGCAAATTAAAATTGAACCATTAATTTGCGGTCCACTGTCATTGGGAATTGAGGGTTCATGGATGATGAATACCCGCGACACACCAACCCACAAAAAAAGGATGAAACTCGAACACACAACATGCAAATGGTTGGAACAAAAAAAAAAACATCCGTTCATCGGATAAAACAGAAAAACATCCTGGTAACCTACTCGGACACCAGACAACAATTAATTCAGCACTGCCACTCAAGAGACTATATCATGATTCAGATCCGAGTCTGAGATTGTCTCCCCCAATGCGAATGGCGGCCGCACGTTTTTGCGTCTTTTTGAGTCGAGAGACTCGACAAATTCTCTCTTTCAATCATGCACGTCGATCCTGCACGAATCTCAAAATTTATCTTGTCGTCAACTTACAACGAAGGCTCCTGGAGGTCCTGTCACGACACGGATGATGAGAGATGATGAGACTCTCACTGACACGGCGACTGCCAGTGATACTGTCACATAACAACATGAATCCTATTTGTCTCTTTAAATGTGCTTTTTTGCGAAAAATTTGTTTGTCACTGACTGTCTTTTGGGCAAACTCTTCGGATATTCTTGACTCTACTAAATCCAGACAAAATTTGGTCACGACTTATTTCAAAAAAAATCTATTTAACTTTTTGACACTGGTTTTCTTTTTTTTTCATATTAAAGAAATCGATCACCCATCGGTATCCCGGTTCGGATATTAAAGAACTCATCGGTATCCCGGCTCAGGATTCCGGTTATCCATTCAGTCTCAGAGACGGAATCGAACCACAAAATTTTGAATTCCGCAGCAATCAAGGCTGTGGGGTCGTGAGAGAATCTGAATGGATCCGATCAATCCAATATGGGAGAATCTGAATGGATCCGATCAATCCAATGCACTATCCGACACACTGCAGTGTGACAACACTGTCGGACCGCATTGGATGAGAGTAATGTGGGGTCAGTTACATATACACAAGTCTGAACTTTTTGATTCAGAAACTCAATACACTCTCTGAGGAACCAGAACCGGTGCTGAATCGGCGTTTTTTTTCGGCAGACATTTATTATGGGACAATCGTCTCTCATTCGTGCATCAACGCAATGATTTGGAAGTTTTTTGAATTACTACCTCCGCCCAAAATCATGTCTGCCAATACTACAACCGATCCAGAATCCTCGTGTAAATTTTCTCAATTCACGCTTTTTCAATTGTGGTTTTAACTAAAATCCTGAATTGAGTAGTACAAAATCTAATAAAGTCACCCGATCACTTGACAACAATCGGGATCCTTCTTTTGACTGAGTCAAGAAGCTTTTTTTTATCAACAAAATTTACTTTTTAGGACTGACAAATTTAGTTTTTAACACTGTCCACGAATTAAATACACTTGCCAGCATAATATCTCATATTCTTTTGTCTAAGTTTGTTGTGTGACAACACTTCTTCTCAGAATTTCTCCTGTCGGTACCACAAATATTTACAAAAACAAAATTTTTAGAACCAGTCTTTCACACATTGATGCTTTCAACAGTCAACTGAACTAGAATCTATCATCATACGCCACGGTTTGTCACAGAGGTCTCCTCCTCCTTCTGACACATTAGCCACGGTTTGTCGCAGAGGTCTCCTCCTTCTGACACATTAGCCACGGTTTGTCACAGAGGTCTCCTCCTCCTTCTGGCAAAAATTTGTATCTTCAGTACACATCAACAGCAGGCTTGACGGACTCGACCAAGCGAGAAATGACGCGGCACCTGATTTTCTTCGCAATTTCGTCGATCTGTTTTCGTTTTCAATTGCGTCAGATATGATCATCGACAATTCACCAATGCAAAACGAAAAGTCAACGAGTGTACGGATCCAGATTTCTGTCTTCCAAAAACCAGGTAAGTGTCGACGACTGGAGTCACTCAGTTGCACAATGATTCCCAACTCGTCCATAGCAGAATGTCAGCAGCCCATTCTTCTCTTTCCACTTCATTTTCATACTCCTGTTTCCCACTCCTCCTAACAATAGGACATCATTTTTCACTCCTGTTGCATCATTTTTATCTCCTAACAATGGTCCTATAGGAATCTATGATCATAATCATTTATCGGTTTTTGCAAATTCCTGCGCATGATCGTTAGGTGCGAGTTTTCCGCCCCATGTGTACATTGGCTTGCCTTTGTACTTATCGGGCCACTGTGCCTCAGCCCTAAACTTCACTTGCTCTACCAAAGGGTGGAGCACTATTTCTTTTCCGTCGCCTGTGGCGGCGCCGCCATCTGCTGTTCTCGTCGCACCTGTCCACCCCTGGTATTGCAGCTTCTTACTGGCCTCGTCGAATAGTGGTGCGTAACGGGTCCATGGATCGAGTTCAATCATGTATGGAATTGCTTCGGCGTCCTTGTTCACATATTTTTTCAGTTGTTTCGTAATAATATGTGTATCTGGGTACTCACCCGCTGCCGCTGGTTCTGTCATGCAAACGCGTTTGCAGTAGTCAAAGAGCTGTTCGACTTGTGCTTTCAGTTTCTCTTGGTGTTCTGCATAATCCAACTTTTCCGCATCCTTGTTCGGTTCATAGCCTGCTAAAGGTTGCCCAGGAACAGGATTCTTAAAAAGAGTGGTACAATGCAAATTGTCGATTGTGTAGGCGACATCCATCAATGCTTGCCACCCCCTTTTCAGACCCAATCCCATTGGCCAGAACGGTTCGAACAGAGCATCACCGCAGAGCGCAACAAGAGGATGCAGGATTTCTTCCATATCTTCGTCGACTTCCTCATCGGGTCCATTCAATTCGAAAGCCGTTCCTCTTTTGGTGTTCCAGCATTCGGAGAAATCAAATGCCATACAATCGTTGGGGGCTGCCATGAAGCCGTCATTCGGGAGACTGGAATCATATGGAATACCAACGGATTTGATGATTTTCAGAGTGTATTCTTTCAACTTTTCTTTTTCCTTTGTGATTGCTTCGGTTGCAGCCTTGTCGCGACCCTCTGCGAAATGGTACAGATTTCCACAGATTCCGTGTTTCTCCAGATTCTTTTTGGTTGGCGTGAAAATACAATAGTTGTGGTTCGCCGCACGATAGTAAATGACAGTGTCGAGATCAATGTCCGCATCTTTCTGGATTTTTTCAAACATGTCTCGAAACGTCATCTTGGAACGATTCATATCGTTCAATTCTTGCCCAAATCCGAGTTCTTCCAGTCTCTTCCTTGGCAATTTTTGAAGATTTGCGACAATACCAACGGATTCCATAAACTTTCTCTTTTCCACACCGCCGAAGTACTCCGCACAGGATTCACGTACCTTGGATCTGGCGCCATCGCATCCGACCAGGCAGTCGAATTCCTCCACGATTTCCGTGCCTGCTTCTTTACCAAATTTCGTTGCAGCTTGCGTGTCGTACTTTACAGTGATCTTCCATCTGGGCAAAACTCCAGTTTTTGCTGGTTTTACCTCTGCATCGCAGAACTCCGCACCCAAACGCACATCAACACCGAGCATCAATGCATTCTTCAATAGAAGCATTTGGCATTCGGATACACCAATCGATGATGTATGCGGTTCTGTAAAGACGGGGTAGGCCTGCTTGGGAGTCAGCAAATCCTTACCGTTCAATTTAGCCAAATCCTGCTTCAGAAACGGCCAATTGTGAGGACGGTTGATACGATTGGTGAAGCCCAATTTGGCGTTTTTCATATCTTCTCGTCGTTTTTCGAAGAGGACCACATCATGACCTCCCATCTTCAGCTCGATTGCCAGTCGCAAACCGACTGGACCTGCACCCACAACAAGAACCTTTTGTGATACAATATACGGATTCTTGTTGGGTCTCTTGATGTTCATACCATCATTGGGAACATACGCAGGACCTGATTTTTTTTTTTTGAATCGAATTCAGTATTCGAATATTTCGGATACCAAGTCATTTTTTTGCGTATATCACTTTTTGTTTAGCATCGTTTTGAAAGTTCACTGAGTCGACTAATATATCGGCCAATTTGTGCAGCATTCTAGGTCACAAAATTCGAAAAGAAAAAAAAAAAAAACCTCTCCTTTCGATTTCGTCCCACTTAGTGAACATGCGTCCCCACTTCCAGTTTGCTTCTCCGACGATGGCTCGGATTTTTTCATAGGGGTAGACTTTTGCAGGATCGCTTGTTTTTTCGGTGAATTCCTCTCCCGTTGCGATCAGGACCTCCATCTTTTTAACTTTCTCATCGTAGAGCTCATCCCACAAATCCAATAGACGTTCTCCACCAAGCTCAGGGGGCTGAGCTTCCAAAAACGCAGCGAGCTGCTCCCCCTTTGCCTTCTGGTTCTTCGCCAGGATACGAGCGTCGAGTTTGGCCGGCGGCATCTTCAAGATTTTTCCACTGATGCCAGGATCTTTTATAAAAACAAAAAACAACAGCAAATTTAATACGTCACGAATTCTACAGCACTAATAGCACCCTCACAGTCTCAACACGACTCTCAACATACATGTGTTTGAATGAAACTACACACGATGCTGTGAGACTGTTTTCTCCTTCTTTTGGCCTCCTAGATACTATGTAAGAGTGTCCAGCAACAACAGAACAATACAGGATTGAACTGAACGTTACCGGATGTCGCCTGTTAATGAATAGAGATGCGCAATTCAATGTAATTTTCTTTGCTTTTCATTGGAGTTTTTTCAGGAATAGAGTTCCGCGCTCAAAGTGCTTTTGGTTCTTTGCTTTTGGTTCCATCTTTGCCGAAAATAAATTCACATCTTGAGGAGCGACACTGCAACGGAATGCCTTCTTGTGAGATCAATGAAAATCACGCGTGTGTGACGGATAATGCTGGAGTCTTACGATATCGCTAAGTTTTGCCGCGCGTGACATGCCATCTTGTGAATTCTTCAGAGCCTTTATTCTTAACGGACACAAAAATATTGCAATAAACCCGACTACCCATGAGAAAAAGTCAACTGCAAAACGTTTGCTGCAAATACGAATATCATACGCTGAAGAGAGAATTTCTCTCTTAGATGCTGCCATAAGAGATTAAGAAAAAAAGTTACAATACCAGTGAAACAGAATGCTGACAAAACTCGGAGCTGACCAATACATTAATATCGACAAAACTCGGAGCTGGAGCCTGGCATAGAGATTGTCGGCCAAATTTTAAAAAGACACATTTTCATTTCAGTTTGCTTCTGCAACCTGATGTGCATAGCTTGTCTTTTTTGTTCTGAATCTTCCACAGTACCGGATTCCCCCGTACCGGATGGAATGCTCACTTTTTCTATGTGAATGCTCCCCGTGCCGGATGGAATGCTCACTTTTTCTATGTGAATGCTCCCCGTACCGGATGGAATGCTCACTTTTTCTATGTGAATGCTCCCCGTACCGGATGGAATGCTCACTTTTTCTATGTGAATCCTCCCTCCGTACCGGATGGAATGCTCACTTTTTCTATGTGAATCCTCCCTCCGTACCGGATGGAATGCTCACTTTTTCTATGTGAATCCTCCCTCCGTACCGGATGGAATGCTCACTTTTTCTATGTGAATCCTCCCTCCGTACCGGATGGAATGCTCACTTTTTCTATGTGAATCCTCCCTCCGTACCGGATGGAATGCTCACTTTTTCTATGTGAATGCTCCCTGCATGGTGACCAAAAATAAGCGTAATGATCCTGCTCCAACGAAGTATATATCGATTACCAGACACTGATCACATTCTATGTGAAAGATGTCATCCGTGTGAGCCTGTTTGTGAAAGGTTGTCGTGTGATCCGAGTCCTGTTGTGGCTCTCACCGACTGTGAAGGTTGTGTGCCTTTTTCATCGTCATCAACCCTCATCGTTTCGAAGAACATGCGAAGCAACCACTTTTGAATTGTCGTGGGTCTTCCATTGAGGTTGCCGAGATCATCTTCGTCGTGAGCCAAACAATTGCTATCCAATGATTGCCGCATCCATCTAATGTTCGAAGATAAAGCCCCGTGAATGCAAGAGTGCAAGGCAACGAGTGCTAAGATGAGTTGGACAATAATCCAGTTCGTCGTATAGCGATCCAGTTCGTCGAATAATCGATCCAATTCGTGAGAGATCAATCGTTTTGTCGGAGATCAAATGCCCCTAGAACCAACGTAATTTTAACGTCGCGCGTTCCAATTTTACTAAATCTCGCGAATTATATCGATCTCGCGAATGACGTCAATCTAACGGTCTCGGTCTGATGAATATAAGCGCTGTGCCTCTCTTGTTGCGGTATTGATAGACGTGCAGTGTCGGATAGTAATCCAACAGGTTCTTCAAGAACTGTATGCATTCGCAGTCTTCGACGACATACACCCAGTCCTTACCTCGAAGATACGGCTCCAGAACCAGAAATGTATGCAAGGTTTCGTGGTCCTGATGGCTCCCATCGTCTATAATTAGTTGGATATTCGGGTCTGCTGCCAGATACTTCAGGTCTTCTTGAAGGATTTTGCGTATCAGGTTTGAGTTTCTCCTCCAGCTTTCTTTTGGATTTTGCTCCATAGTACTACCTTTTGGATTTTTCTTCTTGTCATTTTCTCTTTCAATGTCATTTTCTCTTTCAATGGCATCTGTTTCGGCATAAGAAAGTTTAGTATCATCAACCCTTTCAGCCGTTTGATCATGCAATCGGAAATGCAACGGCGCAAGGTAAGCAAGGCGCTCCAGCTCTTCTGGCGTTGCTGTTTCTTCGATGTCTCTTTCCGTGTTCTGATTCGGATACGGGTTTTCGAGCTTGTAGAGATGCTTGATTTTTTCAATCTCTTTACCCTGGTTCCTGTTGACATCATCTGGCTTGAAAAAATCATGTCCAACCAAAACTCGATCCAAAAAAGAGACGGGCGGCATTTTTTGGTGGAACATGAAGAGTTCAACACGTCCTTGCAGTTGATGTTTTTCCAAGTCTCCGAGTTTCAACCCAGTGTCTGCGCTTTGCGGAGTTTCTGCACTTTCCGGAGTTTCTGCGCTTTGCGGAGTTTCTGCGCTTTGCGGAGTTTCTGCGCTTTTCGGAGGTCCTGCGCTTTTCGGAGTGGTCCCATAAAACCCGATCTCCAGTGAGCTGATGCCACGTCTATACGAGTTCTCGAGCACTGCCGCATCTTCTGACACCAACTTCACCTCGCCCGTCTCTGTGACGACGTCGCGCATGTAGGTGGTGCCCATGTGATCAATATCGGACTCATCGGACAAAGTTGTCCTATTAGAATCATCAGAATGCGAACGAGACAGGATTCTACGTCCTTGGAAATGAAGCTTTTTGGGCTGCGGAGACATCACAGCTGCGGTAGAAACCGTAGAATGATAGTTTTCTAAGGCCACCGGATGTTCGAAGAAAAAACTGTCTGGGAAGGCTAAGGTTTTAGCATAGTACGGAGCGGCCCCCGTAGCGTTACGGTTCCCAACAGAGGAACCAAGACCATCCTGAAAAAAAGCAGGCTCCACGCGACCAAAACCATCCTGAAAAAAAGCAGGTTCCAATGAGTACCCAAGCGAAGTTGCGTCCCACATTTTGCCATAATTACGCTCATCCCAGTGGATGTCCCGCTGACGCCGTATACGACATTTCCTGGTTATTTTCACCTTGTTGTTTCTGAGACTTGTACTTTCTGAATACGTCGCTTCTGAAGTCTGACTCTTCTGAGACTGGTACTTCTGCAAAGAAACCTGGAACGGCAACACCTGAAAGGCGCCTTTCCTCCACAATCTCTGAACATTGCTGACGAAGGGCGCGAAATTCATGTCCAGACCAATAATTCGTGCCTCCGGGAACACATCGCGCCACATTGCCAAACCAGACCCGAGCAGCACACCAACTTCAATGATTGTAAAGCCTTTTTGCGGTTCTTTATCAAAAAGATGCTTCAAATGAATGGCATAAAACGGTGCCATATTGTGTCCGTCCTGACATTTACCAGTCCTGGCCTGCATTCTATCGCCTCCCACCATCTCATCGTGCATGCCTATGAAGCTATCTGCATATCCATCCACGTGCTTTTGGTGCTGCTTCCGCGTTTCAAATTCTTCCGCAGTTTCTCCATCCTTCTGAGTGAGTTCCGGCGTCTTTTCAAATATGTGATGGTCGGAGACCAGCTTGCCGCAATCAGAATAACGATATTCTGCGTTACGCAGTTTTTGGGCAATCCCAAACACACGCAGATCTCCACTGAAAGTAAAATGGTGGGGCTCCACAAAGGCAGGGGATTTTTCTTCAATAGTTTCAATAGTGGTGTTCTCCTTCAATGACTTGCTTCCTTCAAGCACGAAACTTTTCAAATAGTCATCCTTAGACTTGCTTTCTTCTAGTATGCTTCGCATCTCCTGCGCTCCTTCAGGTGATGCGAAATAGTGAATTGCTGTCGGGTCGTTCTTGTGATCTGTTTTTAGCCGCTCGACCAAAATGCTCGTGGTTGCGATAAGGTCTGCCTTCTTCCCGTCTTCCAATAGCAGCTTCTTCACGTCTTCCAATAGCTCGATGAGCAACTCTGAGCTTCCATGTGCTTCATTGTGGCGGAAAAAGAGATGCTCTTTCCAAATTTCACCAAAAGAGAGATGTTTTCCCCCGAAACTCTCTTGTGCCAAAAATAAATTTTCCAGAAAGTTATAAACAAGCAATTCCGAAACTCTTTTGTGCCGAAACGGAATTACCCATGTGTGCGATCCAATGCCACGTCCGTAATTCAGATCTTGGGGCGTGAAACGAAAATCTGGGTTACATTTTGCCAGCGCGCGGAACTCATGCATAGCCGACAAATGAGACAAACCAAAATAAACGGTCCTTCTGGTCAATGTCTTGTTGTGATCTTCTTTTACAAAGTTCCTTTTGTTCTCATGATCCATCGTGCTTGTGATGTTCCGATCCATCATGCTTGTGGCGGCACTGTTTTCATGATCCATCGTGCTTGTGATGGTACTTACCCAACCTGTTGCGTTTTGTCCGTTCAAACGCAACAATGCATGTTTCAGATCAATTACGTGAGCACCAGCGTGGGCACCACCAGCAGCCTCTTGGGGGATGATGCCAGGATTGATTTCAAGTTCGTGCTCACCAGCAGCCTCTTTCGGGTTCATGCCAGATTGCAGGCTCCTCTTCTGCACCACAACCACCTTGTTGCTCAACAGAGCAGCTTTCTGAAGCGCTGCTTCAATGGTTATCATTGCGAGAAGTGAATCAGACGAACGCGTCACTGTCTCAGAGTTTTGCAAATATAATGCTATCACGTCATAAGAAAACAATGCTGGTAGCTCAAATGTATCGGTTGACGAAGCCTGATCTGTTCCGAAGATGAGATCTTCGCTCACAAAGCGTTCGAGGCCGGTGTAATGGACGGAAACATGCCTCGTTTGGTCACCATTCTTTTGGGCGTTCGCCATATCGGCGGCCTCAGAGTTTTTTCCCGTTTTTCTGAGCTTCAAAACTTCTGTTAGCAATAAAGAGCTTGAGGAGGTCTTACTCATAGCAATTTCAGGAGCTTGCCCGTCCATGACGATCAGAATGCGTCTCCGTGTCTTGCGCTGCTGCATTTTACCGCTGCTGCATTTTACCGTGTCCTGCGGGCCACCAGAGGTGCTCTTTTCCGCCAGACGTCTGAGCTTTCTGTCATCTATTGCCCACAACGCGAAATGCTCTCGGACAAAATCCCCACACTCAGGAAGGTAATGCGGAGTATACCGCAACCCTTTCGGTTTGGAGGAGTCTTTCTCCAGTGCGCTATCATGATGATAATCATCAGACTTGACAGAGGCCGTTGCGGCGACGTCGTACCACGGCGTTTGCAATCCAAGGTCCTGTATGTTTTTAGCAGCGATGTCCGCGTTCCATGGCCCATCAAGGATTTCATTCCTGCCGTCCGACTCCGTGCCAAGCGTGGTGGGTAATATGCAGTGCCTCCTGACACCCTCCGACACCAGTGCAAAATTCAGATCCAATGCAGCAATTGCAAGAAGATCTGCATCTGACGGAAGGAGCGATCGTAAGTCATCCAATTTCGTATCGGATTCAGTCTCACTGGAAGATTCAAACTCGCATTCGTTTCCGCATGCGTTCACGTATTTCCCGAGTTCTATATGGCGGAGAAACGACACACCATCCGTAAGTGGCAGCCCCAGGAACAACTGGAGCCAAAACCATAACTGGAGCCTCGTCATTCCGTTTCAGTCACCACAAGCAGGCCGACTTCCTCATTCCATATCAGTCACCACAAGCAGGATGACTTGATCGTCTTCATATTCCGACGCTTATTATTAGGCACTGCAATCCGGTCGACTTCATCACTTTTGGCAAAACCCATACTGCCCTCACGGTTCATCATATGACGCCCTGCTGCAATGGAATCAAAAGAAAACTACAAATTACAAAGGCAAGAATTTAAAACTTAAGCACAATTCCCCAAAGAAAATAAAAAAGGGAAACCGAAAAAAAAGAAAAAAGCCACCTTGAACCACAACATACACACATCTCAATTCGATCCTCCAATAACTGTCAATTTTTAGGCGGAGATTATGTTCAGTATGCAAATCGATGACAGGTGATCCTTTTTTTCAGTTGTCAGATTCTTGGATCTGATTCTTTTTCACGGTCCCTGTAGGCCAGTGTCAGGGCTGAGAGTCAGTATCATGGCGTATAATACTTGTCTCACATGATCACAATTCAATGAATGTTGTACAAGTCTAAGATAAATCATAATATGAAATTTCAATGATTAGGATGATACAAATTTGGCACACAATAATGCCAAGTGGCGATCTTTTTCTGAAACTTTGTTTGGTAGGAACAGGTTCACAAATACTTTGCTGGTGGTCAGTGTCACCAGAGCAAGAGAAGAAAATTTGAAATACTATAACTGCTAAACGTGAGATGTATTACTATTAACTTTAAGGTGATACAAAACATATCCAAGGTGAGAATCTCACTCTGATAAATCATGATATGGATCTCCTTTGCGAAAATTTTCGAAAGATTCAACTCAGTTGATAAAATAAATGCTGTCAATATGACACAGCATACTCCTCTAGACTCGTAATTCGCAGAAAAATTCGCACAAAATAATGAGGATTTGATGAGTAGGATTATACAAAACATTTGATGAGTATGGACATTGGACATCGATATATGGAAACATAATATGGAACGAGAATTGCTGACACCAGTAACCGAGACCTTCTTTTTTTTTTCAAAAGAAAACCCAAGTTGAGTCTCAGTCACATCTTCACATTCGGCTGTTTTGGATTCTGCTGACTGTTTTTCCTGCTTTGGAAATTTCTGTTGCGGCTATTTCCTCTTGTCAGACAATCGTTATCACCATTCTTGCCAAACGGTTGTAAGACGTACTATGTCACACGTCGACACCCGTCCCACCGCTGGCATCCTTACTTCCGCTCGTCGGGCTCCTACCGGTCGGGCTCCGGTCGTCTTTGCTGTCAGATTCGACGTTCTTCTGCGAGAGAGGAGTCAAGAATTTTTCCGACACCATTCGACCTGTATCGGATAGAATTTTCTGCGGCGTCGATTTGATTGGAGAGAAGAGATCAGAATACTTCAGTGGGGAAGAAACGCCCTTTGTTGGAGATGATTTTACAGGACTCAACACTTCTGAGCTGAAGCATCCACGTTTTGAGCGAGTTTCTTTTGCTTTTTCTTCCTCCGTAATGTTGCCTTCAGAAATGACTTCGAAGACACCGATAACAACGACGAGCAGGAGACACATCAAACCAAAAAAATTGAGGATCGACAAAATCTTGTCTGTCAAAATCCCGTCTCGTCTGCGAACGATCCTCGTATTTGTCGATACGCTAAATCTTGCTGCACTCCTTTCTCGGTTGCCCTGTGCTTCTTGTCGATTCAACCGCACAAAGTTGTTTCCAAAATTTAGCATACTCTCCAAAGGCACAACGCGCATGACGCCCCCGTTATTCGCCACGCCAATTCTGTTATCATCGACGCTGCTCCGCGTCAACGTCACGATGGGGCCACCACCACCGCCAGTTATCATGTAATTATTGCCACCAGTAAAAAAATCAGAAGAAGAAGAATCGGCATCCGATTCTGAAGTGTCGTTTTGAAACAGCTCAGAAAGGACGTTAACCTCAAAATCATCTACAAGCTCATCATCTTTGAGAGCAAGCCAAACGTTGTCGCCGGCGCTGACAGCACGGACACTCTTCACGCTCAAGCCTGCTTCCCAGTATCGATCGCTCGTGTATGGTGCTTTCAGGGCTTCATAGGGACAAAACACTGTTGGGATGGGTGTCTTTATCCGTTCCAGGAAATAAAGGCTGTTCGAGGGTCGATAAACGTCTAGCAGCTTTTCGCTTACTTCTTTTGGAAGTGTCGTATTTGCGTGTCCATGCATCAAAATATTGCCCCGACCATCCACTTCTGTCACAATTAACTGCCCTCGTGTCATCCTCCGCCTGGCCATACGAATTGCGAGCTCGACCCGTTTGTTTTTTCCCCCGTAGATCGGATGAGGCCTAAATCCATTTTGTCTCCTGGACTTTTCTTTCCTCTTCCTCCTGGCTTCCATGACTTCTTTTTGGGAAATCGTGCCAGTTTTTCTTTCAGGAGCAACCGAAGCGCCAAGTGTGTTGGATTTGACCAAGTTTTCTGCGGAATCCAAAGCAGAGAAAGCGGTCTCATCCGACGAGGACAAATTCGCACCATAAGTTCCATTGTTCGATGACCCTGTCCCATTCAAATTTTCCGTTTTTTGCGAATGGGAAAAATTCTGTTTTTCTGCGATTCGGATATCCTTCCTGAGTCTGATGTCCTCTCCTGGTGCCGGCGCATCGACTATTTTGTTCCGGATCAAATATGCCGCCTCCCAGTTAAACATTTCCTGCTCTGCCTGTTGACGCTTTCTTTCGGCGACTTCTCGCAACCTCGCTTCATGAATGGCATCGATAGCGATTTGCAGCTCGTCCAATGGGATGTCAGCAAGAGGTTTATCGAGACCCAATTCTTTGCTGATACCATGCTTCGCGTCATCATCGCTCTGGATTAAATCCGCATCGTCCCCAAACCAAACATCAAAGTCCGAATTCATGTCTTCCAACGCTTCAACCTCCATCATATACTTTTGGGATTTTTTCTTTTTCTTTGTTCCCCGCTTTTTTTTGCCGGACTTTTTCCTTGGGATTTCATTTTTTTTGCCGGACTCTGCTGGTGAACCAATTTGTTCGTCGGCGACGCTATTTTTTACCAGGTGTGTCTCATTTTTTGCTTCAGACGCCACCCCAGCGGCTATCTCTGGTTCCTGATTTTCTGGAACTTCAGCTGGTGGCTCCTGATTTTCAGGTGGCTCCTGGTTTTCAGATAAAGAGGGGGTTGGCACCCGACTCATCGATCCCATCATTCTTCGTGCAGCCTCTTCCGATTGTCTGTGATAGAAGCTTGGCTCCTCTTCGGCAGTGACACAGGAAACTCCACTCCTCTCATCGTTCAACATCTGCCTGGAAACTCCAGTGAGCCAGAGTCCCGTCATGAGCCACAGTCCCGTCAAAAAGGGGCGACCTCGCATGGCCCCTGTAGAAGTCGACATCATCGTAAATCTGTAGTTGAACTCTCGGGTATGATCCCACACACGAGAATCCAAATAAATGGTATGATCCCTTGCGAACTGAGAGCCTCTTTATAAACTCTGCCCCTGAGAGTCTATTTACAGACTCTGGCACTGGATCGAGAAATTTCGACGACCGTGTATCAGTTTCATTCTGCGTCCATTTTCAATCAATTTTCAATCCATGTTTCCTTTTTTTGACTCAGAATCATTGTTAACAGATCCAGGATGTTATTTTCATGCGAAACCACAGAAGACAACATCATCATGAAACTTAAGGACTTCATCATCGATGACTTTCAATCACGCGTGATATGGCACAACTCAACTGCAATTTCTGTCTCCAACATTGTTTTCCAAATTCTCGGACTCGATTTCTCCGGCTCATCACTCGCCAATGATCGACTCATCCACTCTTCTCCACTCTATACAAATTGAAATTGGTGTAACGTCAATACCAGCAAACTGCCAAACCTCCAGTGATTTCATGCAGTCATTCTGAATCTCTCCGATTATATCATGACTCATCATCATGACAACCAAGGCTTTCCAAATTTTTTACAGTATTGATGACATCTCATGTCATAAATTTATAAAGAAAGAAACAAAGAAAGACTTAGAACTTAAGGGGTCCTAAAAGAAAGAAAAAAAGGCTGGACATCATCTGGTCCAAAAGGCTGGATCTGGTCTGCAGAACACATTTTTGACACTTGATACTGATCCAACTTCAACTTCAAGAAGTCTAGTGCTTTTCAATATCATAATTGGCTCATTGAAATCGGCAAAAGATCAGAACGGCTTTGGGCAACTGCCTCATCCCGGTGCCCAAACATAGACACGGTAGACAGAGCTCAGAACTCTATCTCGTCATAGTTGAATTCTCAATCTGGCAGAGTTCTATTTGCGTCTCGTCACAGTATGAGCTCAGGCTATTCTTAGAACAATTCTAAGACTTCTTGTGGCAGAATTTCCACAGCTGCAGCAATGTTTTTGACGCTTAAAAATTTCGTAAGTCGAATTTTAATTTAGAATCACCGTAGAAGTTAGAACCAGGCTTAAAAGTTAGTTAGAGCTCTACAAGAATCGACTCTAATAAAATTTAAGAAGGCCGGCATTGACAACATTCTGCAATCTGCAAACAATTATTGCGCACCGACTGGAGAGCAACTTGGATACTTACATTACTGCTTACATGACAATTGAATGTGGATGCTTTTATTTTTGAAGCCCTACGAGATGATCCCTTAATCTTCTGGTCAGTCACGTGTACGTAACTGGTTTCTCTTTCGCATTGACAGGCTCCACACACCTTATCAAGGTAGTTGTACCAGTCGTCGGCTGAAAACATAATCATAATACGGCCCTAATCTCTGTCTGTGACAAGTTACCTGTCACATTGATCACAATGACCAAATGGACAGTTTTGGGGCGACGGTGTCACGTGTGGTCAACTCTTGACTCCGGCATATGATTTGGGTTGTGACAAAGTCAGACAATAGGTTCGGAAGGCATTCAATTGTCATGCCGACAATACCTGCAAATGTGGAAGTCTACTTCCAATGTAATGTCATGGCAACAATCAATACCAGAGTCGTGTATCATTGTCATGATCGCAGCACAAAAACAATCCTGAAAGGATTAAATCCTTTCACTCGTTCGACCGGTTCACACAATGTTTGCGAGAGCAGTCAGAGTTTCCTTTTTGGTCTGCCACGCAATACCAGTAGTCATATTATGATAGCCAATAGTCATATTAACCAATGGTCATATTAACCAATGGTCATATTATGATGGCCAATAGTCATATTAACCAATGGTCATATTATGATGGCCAATAATAGTCATATTAACCAATAGTCATATTATGATGGCCAATAGTCATATTAACCAATGGTCATATTATGACGGAGGCGTTTTGTTGGAAAATACGCCTTGGTAAATTGAGGATCCGACTGGCCACAATATCGCTCACAAATAGAAAAAACAACAGATTGTCTTTTTTTCGCTAACCCTCCTTAAATTCACAATTGAACTCTCCTTAAATTCAATTGTGTCACTCACAGTCTGTCAGCTGCCACAGTGCCACTAATGACAGCAATCTGAAGCTCAATCTGACGCTGAATCCTGATTCAGAATCGATTCAACGCTAAGTTTAAAGTCTGGGTAGATTCGGTGAGAACTCTAGACTCTTTCCAGACAATGTTTAAAAATGACGAAAACACTGTCAGTCTTCTTTGTTCAAACATTGCGAGATGTCCCCCCCCCCCAAGCTTCAGGCTGCAGCTTCAGGCTGCTGACTCAGTGACGTCTTAGACTTAAGTTTTCTAGTTTTTCTTGTCGAAAGCGAGAAACGACATCTCTGTCTTCTTCTTGACACAATACACTTCACAATATTACTAATTGCTGTTTTCTTGACACTCGTGACTCAATACTAGTACGATAATAATCAAATGTGCCATCTGATGGCCCATCAGATTCAATAAGGCACGTCACACGGGAGTCTGCTCTTACTTTCTTAAGCTTAGCCCCACCGTTCCACAGGTAGGTTTACACAGACTTTTCACCGACGGGAATCTACTCTCAGTAGTAACGACCTCTAATTTCGGTACCCGTCGATAATCCTCGCCAATTCAGAATTATGTTCGGATCCTTTGAATATCTACTGTCATTGTCCAACTTTCTGCTGTCATTGTCAATGTATTTTTCTTTGCCCTGGAAAGCTAACTTTTAATTTATTAGAATTTTTACGAAAGCAACAACCCACGACTCCAGCAAGAAAATTATAAAAGAAGAACGACAACTTATTACTTGACTCAGAGGCTAATAGTAAATGTTATCATTGAAGGTCCAGGACATCTACGGTCCGGCTTTATGCCAGTACCTTGGAGGCTCCGTTCCACACTTCGGGCCTGGGCCTTCAGACATTTCACTCATTCTATTAAATTCAATTTAAAATTGGCAGCAACATCACACCACACAAATAGAAATTGAATTATCGGTCTTAACCAAGCGTCTTGTCTGTCTCAAATTGAAATCATGACAAAAGTTCAACTTTATTGGCAATGCGCAAGTTACATGCCAGACACGAGCACCCATTGGCCATGTGATACCTAAATTTCAATCAAAATTTTATCAGAGAAGATAGAGCTCAAAAAATGATGTGGCAAAGACACAAGAGAGCCGACTGGATCAGTCCTTCAAAGTTGAATGATCATTGCACGATGACCGAATCGAAATTGGCGAAGACTCAGTCACTCTGGAATTCAATTGGCCGTCATTTGGCTATAAGCCGGCTCCTGAAATCGATTACAGCCTGCAAATCTGCCTCGCAGAAGATCTTCTGGGATAGATTCAGCGCAATTATACAGTGCGCCGGAAGATCCTGAGATCTTTGGCGCCGCCCTGTCTATTTACCAATTGGAACGAGGAACCGCAAGTCGCACTCCAATTGCCCAGAAGCGCCTGGCCAATTCCAGCTTTATGCTTTTATTTTTTCTCTCTTTGGACTTTTTCAAACCTCCTGACTTGCTTTTTTTTGATTCAACGAGGGGAAATAAAAAATCTTTCAAATCCTCAAGTCAATGATCCACTCAAACATGAATGATCCACTCAAACAAATCGTGACGGTTAACGTTACTTGAAATTAACCCGGTCCCTGACTAAAATCACCCGGTCCAACCTATCGTATTGAATGCCAATACAAAATAGACTCTCTCGTAGATTTCGATTGACGTTCCTTTTTCATCAGATCTGGAATTTTCAAAGATCACAATCACTGCATATAGACACTCGTTATGACTTTTCCATACCTCAATCGCTAACTGACACATTGTTTGACGAAACATACCTCAGACTGCTAAGAATTCTTCCACCACTTCACCTATAATATACCGTGAAAATCATCTGATAAGTTTTCGATACATAACCGATGGAAACAGACACATAAACATTCGCCTTATATTCATGGACCACCATAAACGTTCGCCTTATATTCATGGACCACCATAAACGTTCGCCTTATATTCATGGACCACCATAAACGTTCGCCTTTTTATGTCATAATCATAGCTTTTCAACTGAATAAAATCGAAGACAACTAAAATCGAAGACAACACAGATAATTATTATTTAAAATAGTTTCAAAAGCTCAGAAAAGTTAGTCTCAAATATGATAGATATGATAATATAGGAGGAATACGAAACCCCACTCGCACACTGGCTAACAACTCGAACTCGCTCGAGAGATATCCACAACGAAACTTGAAAAAATGAACAAAAAAAGGTCGAAAGGAAACTTAAGACAGGACATGATAGAATCTCAGGAAATTATCTGGGATTCCAACGGGTCAATATCATTGACTATGACAACAGATATCAACACCTCGACACATGAATCATAACTGCATATGATCGACAAACTCAATGAGACTGTCGATCTGTAAAAAATGTGAGATCAATGGACTATTGAATTTGATGGACTGCATTCCAAGGACCATTAAATCTAATGGACTGCAAGATGATTGAATTCCAATTAGAAACAGGTTAGTCTAGCAACCGAAGATATCAAAACCATTATATTTTCACTATCAGAAAGAAAAGAAACATGACGACATCGTAGAACAATCATATGTGTGAAACACCGCAACTGCGCGGAAAAACATACGTCAACTGATCAGATTGGTACGCCTCTAGACTTCCTCTAGCCGTTCATTAAAATCGTCAGAACCAAGATCGCTGATCATACATTTAAATTATCATGCTGCTCGGAAGATAGAATCTGAGTTAATGCTGGCACAACCTGTACCAGAATCCCCAATGAAAAAGAAAAATACACAAAAATTTTGCACAATTATAACTTCCTTAGTTTAGAGACCCAACTTATTTTACAATGGCACAAACTGAAGAACGTTAGTCATGACTCAAATTGGTGAATTCATTTTAATTAAAATTCGCCAACAACTCACTGCTAGCCTCAGCTGAAACCCCGATATCCCAGACTGATAACAATTAATTTGACATCACCAAGAAGAAATTTTTTTTGAAATTATTATTGATTGTCGCGTTGCTTGTGAAAATCAGATGACTTCGCTCATGATGCATTTGCGACGGAGTCATGATGACAGACACACGACTCCGTTGGCACCATGAACATAGTATCATTGTCGACAAGTTGATTTTTTTGAGAAATCGCCAAATTGCATTTCTTGGCAAAGACTGCAATTTTTCTTTTTTTGCACAAAGACTTTTTCTGTTTACCGCCTCGGGTACAGTTAGTCGCAATGTTTCAAACCCTCTGCAATTGAACTCTATGAAAAACGCCATCAATGCATCGATGATTGGCAAAATTCCACAAAAACCCCATTCAAATTCTTCCATCAAATTCTGCAGATATCAATGGGTCGAAGATATCCAGCAAAATTTAAACTTTGCTTGACTACCATGGCATTGCAACCAGTGTGTTCGCATGATGCATTTGCGACGGAGTCATGATGACAGACACACGACTCCGTTGGCACCATGAACATAGTATGTCGACAAAAAAGAAATTATGATCAACATCTGTTGGCAACAGACCACCAACATACGACAGTTGTGACACAGCACGGCAATCACAATATCCGAATTGCATTAGTCGCCACTTGTGCCCCAATGAGATTCAATGTTCATATCACCACAATTAGAGTCGACGACTTAATTAGACGACTTAAAAGGGCAAATGAAAAAATCTAACTTTTTATACCCTAACGATTTAACAGCGCAGCTGCGCACTACCACTCCCTGGACTCTACCACTCCCTGGTAAGACTTTTGTCAAAGAAACTGTTGGGAGGGTGAGATATAAGAAATCTATCTTGATGGAAGTAGCGGTCGGGACGCAACGCACACTCCGTCAAAAAGAATCGGCGCACCTCCCGGTCACACATACCACCGACCCAGACCAATGGCGGAGGCATATTCAGATTGTCAGATGAGTCATCATTTTCGCTTCTGCAAAGTTTTATGATTTCTCCCCTGGTGAACGACAACAAATCGAGGATACGGTAGCACGGTCTTCTTTTCTTTTCCATCCAGTCGCGATCACGTAAAGCGGTAGTCAATTCTCGATTCAAATTTTGCCAGGGAACTTTGGGAGGACTTCTGGTGGCTGCCAAGCTAGACCTATTATTAGCTCGCATTGCTGCAGTGGAACTTCTTGCGCCACCTCTGGTAGATTCTCCCAAACTGGTAGCTCGCTTTATTGTGGCTCCTCGCATAGTGGACCTTCTTAGTTGACTGCTGCCTTGAAATTGATCAGCCGAAACTGCACTACTGCCGATGCCAATGCTGTTTCCTTGTGATTCCATTTCATGCGTCGCGCGACTCTTCCTAACTTTTGCCATGTCAACGTAGCAATGATCAGAATTCACGGGACGGTCGGAGTTGTTTGAAGCATTGTTATTTCGCGTGATTTCAGATTCTGACCCAGTCAGATTCTGACGCGTCCGGGCCAACGAGACAGCCTCACTGTCTTCGGAGTCTGTAAGTTGTCTTGCTCCAGCCTCACTTGCTTCGGAGTCTTTGGCATTCGACCGCGTCCATGTGGGCGCAATTGTACTGTCGATTCTTGCACCTCCAGAAGACGGTAGGACTTCATGCTCTGCAACATCTGACGCAACTGTCGCCTGCTCTGCAACATTTGATGCAACTGTTGCCTGCTCTGTTCCATCTGATGCAGCGGTCGCCTGCTCTGTTCCATCTGATGCAGCGGTCGCCTGCTCTGCTCCATCTGGTACAACAATCGCACGATCGTCCTGCTCTGCTGCATTTAAATTTGCAACTTCTGTTGCAGCCTTTGCTCCATCTAACGAAACTAGTGCTGCAGAACCTTGAGTATGATGATCATTCGCAACGTCATTTGGACAATGATCATTGTAAACGCGCTCGTCACGATCGATTTCAGATGCCTGGAATTGGGCAGAATGCGCGGCATCCTGAATATGCTGCAGCTCAGGAGTTGGATGATTGGGATGCTCTGACGTACTTCTACGTTGCAACTGAGAAGTCGGATAACTGGTCTGATCATCGGCACAGGTATGCTGACTGTCAGAGCTCGTTTCAGAAGAACGTGCCATGTTGCCATGATGTTTCCCAAAAGGGTTGCAATCATGCCCCTCCCAATTGTGATGTTGCCATAAAGAAGAATTAGGCTCCAGTCTCGGGTCTCCAGGAGAATCGGGCTGAGCTGAGGCAACCCCAGGAGAATCGGGCTGATCTGAGGCAACCCCAGGAGACTCGGGCTGATCTGAGGCACCCCCAGGAGAATCGGGCTGATCTGAGGCACCCCCAGGAGAATCGGGCTGAGCTGAGGCACCGCAATAAGACTGCTCTGAAACAACAAAAGAGTTGTTATCATCATCACATGACTCACGCTGTACTCTGTCGCAAATGTCACATGACTCATGAAATGATACTCTGTCGCAAATGTTGTCGTTGGAACCATTTCCAATAAAATTATCAATTATCGATAATTTCGGAATCCCTACCATCGAAAGATCCGCAAGGTCGGGTTGTGCGACTTCTCCCAATATACCAAGACTCGCCTTTTTGATTAGACGTAAAATGTGCTTCACCTTCTCCTCTTTCAAAAATAAAAACCCCCCCGCGTTCACGATTTCGGAAAGAATCAGGGTTTTCAGTTCAGGACTTTTCGAGAGAGTCTGCAATGTCAAGAAGTCATTGCTCAACAAGCGTTGTAGATGGTTCAGTTGTAGATTAGAGTTACTACTTTCTTCTGTATTCGCTTTTTTCGTTTTGAAAGTGTTGTCGTGATCATTTTTGTCGTGATTTAGACTTCTCGAGACGCTAGAATGGTGCGTCTCAGTTGCTGTGTACCCAGTGTTGTAACCGCAGGTACTATAGCATTGGTGATTACCACTATAGCATTGGTGATTACCACAATCTGCAGCCATAATTATATCGGTGTTGTGGTTGGCCAGACTTGTGTTGTTGGCGCCTTGTACGTTGTCGCTCAACAGGTCATCTGACACGTCGTGCAACGGACTCACGTCGTCATTTGGCACGTCGTCATTTGGTACTGCACGGGCGTTCCCGGCACTGTTGTTCTCATCAATATACGTCTGCAACTCCGCGGTCGGACCAGGAGTATCGGCGTCAGACCCAGTGCCAGGACCACTGACAAGCTCTTCTGTCGGGCCAGGAGATTCGATGGGGGCAGAAGCCTGATTGGCGTTGTAGTGATGTGTATGGTGGTTTTCTTGCGGAGTGGAGGCTTCTTGACAGTCGGTGAAGCTATTATTGGAAAACTCCTCGTTTTCGTGTATGGTTGGTCCGCCATTTCGAACATGACTACTAGCGCGATGGGAGTGACGCTTCATCAATGGGTGGTGGGCTACGGGATATTGGTCCCTTCTTTTATTGCCATGATGACTGCGTCGAGCTATCAAAGGCGATGACTGCGTCGAGATATTAACATCGTTTTCTGGCGGCACGAACGCAGCAAAACGTTCCACAAAGAGAGCGTTTCTACAGCTTTTCCCAGCTGAAAATGGCTGCCGTCTTTCCTGCAGATCATCATCCAGGAATCCATCGAATCGATGATCGATGCTTTGGGGCCATGATGATATCATCAGCGAATCCTCCTCGAAGTAGTCAAGTGTTTCTTCGTGGTTCTCCTCGAAATAGTCAAGTTCTTCGCTGTTGTGATGATCCCAATACGTTTCCCTGCTGTAACACACCTGTATCTGCAATCTGGAATTTCTTGAGTCGTGCTCTGACTGGGACAAAAGGTTTTCCGTGAGGGACTTGAATCGTGCTCTGAACGGGAAATCCGCCCTGGAACGCATGCCCAGAAAAAGCATAACTTTCGAGAAGGGACTCTCTGTGGGATTGTGCACAATCTGATGAACCGTGTCCAAGAACATGCTCACCGTGCTTCCGGTGGTACAAACAACAAGCACAGGTTTCTTTATCTTGTCTTTCTGAAGACGAGCCAGGATTCTCATGTCTTGATCTTGTCTCGGTGAAGAAAGTTCATCCGCTGGTTGTTGCATATAGCCAAAGTGAGGATAAGAAAAACGGTCTGGGAACGACATCACGCGGTGATGATAAGAAAAGCGGTCTGGTGACGACATCATGTCAACTTGTTGACATGCCATACTTCCATCTCTTTGCGGCGATTTTGGCCTTACTTCCATTGTTTTCCGATCTGCATCAGACAAATTAATTCGGTCACATGAAGACAAATTAAATGACTTCTCCAGGTTCAATTTTTCCATCAGCTGGAACCGATTTGCCTGCTCTTCTTTTGCCATGGAGAACAGCATGCCATCTAGAGATCGTATAAACTTGCACCAAAACATAGTTCCGACAGGAGCATTCTGAAGAAATAGTGTGCACACGGAGTCCTTCGGCTGTCCCGCGGAATGTGGATTCCCCGCGACGATCATTTCCAAGAGCGGGCTACTTCTGCGACGGGTGGAGCTACCATTTCCACGATTCGGATCATCATGTCCTTGTTGTCGCGTTAAATCGTGTCCAGCATGTTGTGGTGCCAAATCAGTAGAAAAAGAAACGTCACAATTTCTCTCAATATGATCATTTTTCCCAGTAATATCATGACCAAAACGATTGGAGGATCTGGTCCTGACCAGGGAATAGACCCTCGGTTCAAGTATATCAAGGTTCAGAAGGATTGCCCAACGGAAAAATGGGTCATTCTCGAATAGACGCCTTCTCCTCCGTAGTCCCAGAAACTTCTTCAATATCATACGAAGCTGTTTCTCCTGCAAACACGCAAGATGCCTTTCATCATTCTGCGACTCGTCTCGTCTCGACGAGTCGAATCTCGATTCAGACGACTCGTGATCGATAAATTTATCAGAAGCCTCTGATGGACTACCAGCAGCAGGAGTACCAGAACTTGCAGCACCCCCGCAAGACTTCTCACGGGCCAAGTAATTTGCTCTGGACATCACACTGACGCAGTGTGCTAGCTCTGCTTCATTCAGGTTCTCCACGGCTCGTAAAGTGCACGACTCAATGGCCCCGGAGGTTTCGCTACCCCCTTCGGAAAACGTATATTCTGGACATAAATAGGGGCGCAGACGCCTCTTCACGACCTCAGAGAGGCTGAATATTTTTTGAAGCGCCTCTCCCGTTTTTGTCACACCCAGCTTTTTACACAACAACTCCAACACCACGATATCACTTTCAGTGACGCAGTCATCTGGATCATGATGTTCTTTCGTTTCTTCATTTCCCGTGATTGATGATATTCTTTCGTCACCAGTCGCCGGCGGCTTCCAACTTGTATTCCGCCCGTATTTAGCTTCAGACTCGAGCTTCATTCGACGGAATTCTTCCACTGTTGGCGGAAATGGTTCTTGGCCTGTAAATCTCAGCGTCTTCAAAACTGCATCAACATTCTTGGGCTGGTTTTCGGGCAATAGCATGATGTCTTTGCGTATGTTTGAAGAATCGCTTTCATCCGAAAAAAATCCCGAAGGACTTTCCGCTTCCAAAGGAGTCCCATTTTTTTCCACGTTCATTGGAATTATCTCCAATCGCATAGTGCGGTCCGTTACGTCTTCCTTCTCCAAAATCCTCATTTGTGTTGCTGCTGTGCCCTTATTAGTGGAGTCTCGCGCCTCCTCTCCCGACGTCTCCAGCCACAGATACAGAGAGCAGAAACGACTATTCAAATTGTGTAAACGACTGGTCATCAAATCCAGATTATTACAACGTTCTTGTTTGCCTCCTTCACTGGCATGATAGCCTCCTTCGCTGGCATGATTACATGCGGAGTCAATGTTTGACGTTTTGCCAACCGATTTGTTTGAGCTGGCCCGTGAGTTTACGTTGTCACGATAACATGCCTCTCTGGGACTTTCACTGTCATCATAGAATGCGCTCTCACAACGCGTTTCAACGTTCCAACCGCTGCCATAATCTCCGTGGCTGGCAGCACCTCCACAGTCGGGCGTCGTGATTGTGTTGTCAGCACCACGGCAGTGGTCTCCGTGCATATGATCTTCCACACCGCAGGTGTCTAGAGTGCCGCTAGACCTGCCAATCGAGCTGCGAGTGCTGATAAGACCATCGGAAAATCCTGCCTCCGTTGAAGGCAATGTTGACTGTGCTGCAATGGGGCTGCAACCTCTTGCTATTGTCTGAGATCCTGTCGTTGAACGAAATTTTCTCTCCGTCACCTTGTCGAACCCGCTGGCAAATGTTCGATTCTTGTCGAGTCCGCCAGTGGTGGAAGGCTCGATGGACTCAAGAGGGCTTGTCGCTGCATCTATCGACTCTGTGGTCGTACATGATATATGGCAGAATACGTCCGGCGACATTATGCTACTATCGAGGCTTTCCATGTTGATTCCGTATTTGAGGAAACCCAGATACGCGTGCGTCGCGGCTTCTTCTTGAACTGCCTGTTGATTGTGCGCGAATTTGATGGAGTTTGAGTCAAACACCAAAAATTCGAAGGGCTGTAACTCCCGTACCAAGAAATCTTCGTGTTTTATTAATGTGCGATCGACACATACAGTGCCCCCGTATTCACAACAATCATCACGAAAGATCCGACACCCGCCCATTGTGACAGCAACAGAAGGCGGCGCTGCGTTTTCCACGTAACATAATTTCTTCACGCGAGTAGTATCACCTGACTCAAGTCGTTGAGTATCATCACCTGACGCAGCTTTTTTTCCATCTTCCATTAGTATTGGTGTCTTGGTTTTTGACGAAAGTGTCTGGGCTTTTGACGCAATTACGTATGTTCCCGTCCGATAGTCAAAACAGAGAATGTTCAACATGTTCACAGGATGTGACGCTATAGGCACCGCTCCCAGCTTGAAAAGCAAACGATTCACGCGTCGGCAGAAACCACAAAAATGCGCTGATCCATAACGGCTGTTCCCCATCCCAAACAAAAGGTATTGAAGGTGCGAAAGAGGTTTCATCCTTCTTTCAAGGTATCGAAGGTGCGAAAGAGGCTTCATCCTTCTTTCAAATTGGGCTTTTTCGCTATAAATGGCAATCTTCGAGAGATTATGACAATCTGGAGTCGCTGGTCCATCAGGCTCAACGACATCGTCTGACAGCCGGATTTTTGGATCGAGAGAGTCTGAATCTTGGCGAATATTTCTTCGAATCGATTCCGCTGCCTTGTCAGCACTCTTTTCCAGCCTCTCGAGATAAGACAACAAGGCTTGCGAATGAAATCCAGGACCTCCATCGATCGTCGGTAGGACGAAGAATGCACGGAAAGGAACAACACCACTTTCCTTTGCTTCAGAAGAAAACTCAGAAGAAAGACTGTCTTTCCTGCTGCCATGATTAGTGTGACAAGTGCTGCTCTCATGGTGAGCACAATGACAAGTGCTGCTCTCATGAGCACAATTTTTTTCAGAAATTGAAGATTTTGTACTCAGGGCGTGAGAACTCTGAGTCGACATTTCATCGAAGGGCGAGTCTTGAATTCGGAAGAACTCATCGAAATTTATAATCGATGATAGGGGGACGACGGTGGTTTGAATTTTTTCCTGGTAGGAGCCTTCCGAAGAATTCATCTCATGGCTCAATTTTTCGGCAACCACTCGACATGTACCGAAGGTTGTGCCATACACGATAGGGATCGGCATCTTGAATCTTATTTCTTGAATCTTATTTGAAAATTTAAATTGAAATCGACAAGTTACAACTCGTCACTCGTGTGACAGTGAGTCGTTACTCTTATTCGAAAGAGCTCAGATTCAAACTCAACTAGTTTGATTTAATAAGCTCCAGTTTAAATTGAATTCTTTGACCGGGTCAAAAAAATCCCAGACATAAGTGAGAGATACTTCAGTTTAGTTTTTCAGCCTCTCTTTTAAAATAGTCTAAGAAACGGCCGCTCCCTGACACGGAAGGCAGTGAATCCTGCCCACTACGGCTGCTATAATTTGCTGAGCAACTTGATGTGCGGTTGCTGCAGCCCACTCTGACAACTTGACTAAGTCAACTGTTGTAATATTGGTCTCGCGGCGTCTCTCCAAGATTTAAATGATCTGAGATATTGATGATAATGTCTATACCAGATTTGATAAATCGTTGCTATCCCTGGTATAATCCCAGATTTAATTGGCAATTGGGCGAATAGGATCGTCTGGCTTCACGTTAAAGATTTTTTGCCTCTAAACACCAGATAATGCATATGATCCTTTCTTGGGGAAAAGAGAACAAAAAAAAAAAATATTTTGAGTTAATTTATGATTCAAGGACAGAATTTTTGTAGCTGTTGCCAAGCGAATGCCTGGCTCTGAGAACAAATGTCTAATCTCTGCTCTCTTTGGCTCAGATACAAATACTCCACGAGAAACGGAGTCAATATTGAGATTCGTACATCTAAAAAATTGAATGAATTTTAAAATTTTAAAATTGAATGATTCGTTTTCAGAGTATCGGCGTGGTTTAAGGTTACCTCTTGGAAATTTCATAACAGGACCGCTTGAATTAACGTATCAATTAATAACCAACGATCAGGAAAGATGAAAACACGTTGCTACAACAACTAGAGGGACTATAGTCCTTTGGCATTTCCTAACCAACTCAGCCAGCACGTACCAAAATGCTAAATTTTAAATTTCGAGATTCAAATTAGTCAACGAGTCGGAAACAATTCGTGGTTCATTCATCGAATCCATATCCATATGGGGGCGCCAACCCTTATTCATTCATCGAATGATATCGGAAACAAATTCTATATTATATATAGTCAGATAGTATATGATTAAAATTTAATTCAGAATCATGACGAGCATCGTAGTCTTTCTTAGACAAAATAATTAATTTCACAAATTATTGCAATGGATGATCTTTGAGCCCTTTCGGCCAGCTTCCTCACAAAAGTCTCAAAAAAATGCTCGAATCGTTTCGCAACCAGACGAGCTATTAAATCTATAATCATATTATGTACTTCTATGTTCAATCCATGTATTGATGCTAGTTTTTTTCCGAACGCAATGAGTAGAACGACGGAAAGTAAAAATTGAGTGGCAGTGTCTGCACTCGGGCCAATTGTGGTATCAAAAAGCCTGTTGCTCCAGAACTTCTACTCTCTCCACCTAACAACTTTTCAACTGTTTTTTAGTAACCATTTTCACCTAATTCCTTTAGGATTCGAATCATTTCCAAAAAATTTTTCGAAGATTCACAGGTCACATGCTAGCTCTGCACTCATATTCCAAAGCTCAGAGAATCATGACGGCTTGCGGATGGAAATTTGGAATAACTTATTAAGGGATCGCGATGGCGATATATTATGTTGATCACAGTCGATTCGCAGTCGCGAACGATGATCTTATCCGCGTTTCGATGTTTGATATAGACTTTCGAGATAGCTTGCCTATTACTTATAGCACCAGGCTTAACATCTTGTCGAGATTCTTATCTCATCTTAGACTTCTGTGCAATGATTATTACAGCTCCCTACCAGGTCAATAGATTCAGATTAAGACTTCAAACTCACAAATGATATGCACAAAACCTCGAGAGACACGATAAAACTTTGTTCGTTTCTCAAATTTACGTACGTTTCCTAATGAAAATTCAAATTGGCTTCGTCAAGGCTAATATAATAGGGGAGCGTCGGAAATCCATACTTCTTGGCCCATACTTCTGGACCCATACTTTTTTTGATTCATATTAATTGTTCCCCAACAAAGAAAAACCTTGCCCAAAACCCCTTGAAAAAACTCAAATCCAAAATAGCAGCCAAAATACCCAAAGGAAACCAAGTACCCAAAGGGACCCAAACGCCCGAGATCGTCCCAATTGAAAAAGTATGGGTCCAGAAGTATGGATTTCCGACGCTCTCCTAATATAATATGATCAGTACCCCATCGGTAGTGATGATAATCAATTCATTGGCAAGATAAAATAGGACTTTTTGAATTTTATTTATAGAATACAGACACAACAGCTGTCAATTTTAGGAAAAAGTCAGGCGATGATTCGATAAAGTTGAATGAATGAATAATCCTAGACAGTGCACTGATTCGATAAAGTTATGAAATTTCAAATTATGAATTCCAAAAACTTGAAAAAATTTGAAGTTATGAAGTTACTCACAACTTGCAACGAAACATAAGAGCCAATAATTTCGAGTCTGTTTCTGTCGCAATTTTTTCTAAGATGAAATAAAAATTAAAGTATGATCCAGTGAGCAGCGAGAGAACGAACTCCTTGGCCTTGCTTGCCTGCCGAAAGATTTGCTTGCTGTCCCGACAACCACAAATTTGCTGTCCCGAAAACACACTCTGACTTTGACAACACGTATGATTTTTGCGAAAATTTGCGACACTGAAATGCTTTTATTCGAAAAAAATGATCTGATGATGAGATAATATTGGAAGAAAACAACACTCTGCGAGAGAAAACATGCCCTCTTAACGCTTCCGAAAGAGAAAACATGCCCTCTTAACGCTTCCGAAAGAGAAAACAAATCTTAACAGTTTCCGGAATTGAGCTCGTCGTCGGCAGAAAATGACTTTATTATTCCCCGAGTCGTCGGGAGAAAACGAGGCTTCATTAATATGTTTCCGACGACGCCGTCAGTCTGGGGCCGTCATCAGAGCACAGGCTTTCAGTCCTTGTCGAGCTCAGGCTGATGCAATTCAATTGAATTTGATAATTTCAACAAGCAGGCAAACAGGGTGAGCATAGTACACCTCTGACGAACACCGGAACTTTCTTTGCGACAAAAGAAATCTTGCTGTCAGTTTTGGAAAATTTAAGTTAATTTCTCTCGAGTCTCATTTTCTGAAATATAATATCGTCTGCCGCTGACTCTGACTCTGTCTGTCTCTCGTGACTCTCTCGTCATCGTGATAATCATATCATATGATGTGGCCACTTTTTTTTTTCAGTAACTACATTCACAGGTATGGGCCATAATATGTCAATCGCTCTTTGACTGAAAAACTTGTTCCTCATCAGTCAGACTTTTCGCTCTGGCTAGTCAGACTTTTCACTCTGGCTGTGAAACAGACAGACTTTTTTTTTTTTCAATATCATATGACACATTTACAAATTACAAGAAGTGACAGTCTGCAGAGCTTGAAGCTCGAATCATCTTAAATTTCGTGTTCGAAGTTCGAATACTGTCTTCGAATAGTAACTGTCTTTTAAGCCGATCATTGTTCATCCTGCCTTTCATCAAATCGGCGGCCCTTTCAATAGCTGATTTGCGTAGAGTTCTGATCTTTCTGTCCGGTCAATGTGAATCCTGTGTCTATTGCCGTAAAACACCTGGCTGTCACATATTATTGGTCCCCAAACCATCGTAAGTCTGATCGTCTTCTCGTTGAGGACATAGACGTCAGTTTGGACAATGAGTGTCGACTCCCCAAGCTACACCGGTGTGAAAGAGACTCTCTTTCACAAACTCAGAGGCACTGAGAAGAGTCACTCCAGAGAGTTTGGACTTGGCTATCGTAGAAAAAGACACTCCGCCGAAAGTCAATTTTTGCCAGCCTTTTTTATAGGTGAGTTACAGTCTTTTTTCTAGGCCAGTTTGGCCTGGTCATGAAAAAGCAAGGCCTCTTTAGCATCACTGCAAATTCAGGAGATCTCTGAACCTCGCATTTTGGTATGATCCAATTACTTTTTGAGTGTCTTCTCAATGATGGTTTAAATTAGGAAATTATAATAAAGCCTTAAGTTCTGCAGACTGTTCTCTTAGCTCGATGCATTTGAGTTTCTCGATGCATGCATGAGGATATGAACTTTTTGACAAACTACTCGACGTGAGTTCTACCAATCATTATAGCTCCTTAGAAATGAGAACTGTTGCTTTAATTTTTCTTAGAAGTGAGAAAGTCTTAGAAATGAGAATCGGTTGAATTTCTTTAGAATTGGCTGGCGCTGAGTGTTTGGATCAGAGACCAATGATTGAGAAGCCAATTTCGGTGTGAGATTGCTGTTTGTATTCTTTGAAATACAAACCTTTTTTTTTTTACCTCGTCACATCAATTGTTTCCTCAAATATTAATAAATCAATCAATCAAATATCTTTTTCATGGAAAATTGTAATTGGCACGTAACTACGGGAATAATTTGGACCCTTACGCTTCAGCTCGCCCTAACGATTGCGTGACGAATGATTCCGAATTCGAGTCTTTTCAAGTTTTTATGTTTGGTTTAAAAATTTAAATCAATGGCAGTGCTAACATTTCTGACTCTGCCTGAGAAATGACATGACGATAGAGACCCAGAGTTACACTCATGTTTTTCAGAAAATAATTTCTTAATTGCATCATGATCACAATACCATATGTACGACGAACGCCCCGCGTGCGCGGGGCGTGAGGAGTCCCACCAAGCGTCTGCCACGCGGGGCCTCGCGGCCCCAGCGAACGAAATGAGGAGCAGAGCCGGACGGGAACAGAGGACTGAGACGGACTGAAGGATGGGCAGGGCAGGACCGGAGGAACGGCGGACGAGGAAGGGCTGACGCGAAGGGAAGTGTGTGCATTTGGAGAGGGACAGGCGAGAGTGGGGTAGCAGGGGTGGGAGGCGGATTTGGGGGAAGGGAGAGAAAGGGGGAGGGAGAGGCTGCGGCAGTTCTCGGAGACGAGGAAGACCTACAAACGAAACGATGTAGGAGCGCTGATTTTAATTTTTGGGGGACGGAGACTAGGGAGATTGAGGAAATCATATGGGGAGGGCTCTTGGAAAAAGCTGCCGTCTTCGGCGAAAAGTTCCGTCCTCGAGAGCAAATTTGCAATCGTCAATTGCCCCAACGAGAAGGGTCCGCTATAGTATAGTCACAACGCGGCTTGCGACTGCAAGCGGCGCCTGCTGAGGCCCCAAAGCGGGCCGCGGGCGGCAATCATATGGGAGATCTGACTCCCAAGGGCAGCAATACGAGCAATCATAACGGCCACCCATGGTGACGCTTAACACCCGTAGGATGATCCCAATACAGACAGCTTCAGCCTAGGACTACGGTCGAATCGTAACGACGCCGCACCTAGCGGCCCGCAACGGGGTCGACAATGCCGTCGCGATCGTGCTGAAGACCTCAACACGTCGCCTGGAAGACGACCAGGAGGACCCCTGCTGACGACCAGCTGAGAAATGTGCTGGGTTTCTGGGGGAATGCGTTGCAGACGATAGGAGAACCCTCCCGAGCCGTCTGCTGAAGCCTTCTGGCCGAGTTCTGAACCCCATCAGGAGGACCCCGTAGGAAACCACTTCGGAAGACCTTCGGAGGGTCCGCCTGGTCTCCACTTGAAAACCTCCTGAAGACTTTTTAAAAAAACTCACGAAGACCGCAGGAAGCCCATCTGGACTTCGATGCCCCTCCAAAATTTTTTTTTGCCTCTTTTCTGGAAGCCCGCCGGATGTCGCACCTGAAGGCTTCGCCAGGCGGCAGGAGGGCCCTCGCCAAAACCGCGGAGCATGCACCTGGACACCCAACGGAACGCGACGCGAGGAACGTCTCGCATTTACTCGATCCCCGCGCCGAACATCGCCCGCATGCGGCACGAAGACGGCCGGGCGTCTCTTGGGACCCATGTCGGAGGGCCCTCCTGGAGACCTACTGAAACCCCCCCGGAAGCCCTGGCCGAAACACCTGTGGAAACCCATCTGAAGCGCACCTGAAGGCCCTGCTGAAGACCTCCCCCTCGAAGCCCTGCTGAAGGCCACCTGAGGACCCTTCTGAAGGCCACCTGAAGACCCTACTGAAGACCACCTGAAGGCCTTCTGAGGACCCTTCTGAAGACCTCCTGGAGCGCGCCAGGAAGACCTCCCGAACTCCGATGGAGACACCCTCGGAGGCCCTCTCGATGATCTATGAACTTTCTCCCTCCCCCTGCGTCCCTCCCTCTCTCGCCTGGTTCTGACCTGATTCGGACTTGAAAATTAATATATATTCTATATTTGCAGGCAATTCTAATAATTTTCTGAAGCACATAAGAGGCATGATCCATTGATCAAGGACAAAAAATGAGAGACCATCTGACATACAGGAATAACATACCATCTGTTGAAATCGTTACCGTGACGATCATTGTTATCCATCGAAATATGACTGAGGCCACAATCATCACGACAGTCGTCGTCTCCGAAATATGACGATTTCATCCAATGGACTCCAATCTCCAATCATTGAAAACGCACATTTGCCCGTCTTAGAAAGTCACGATCATTGAAACTGCTTTGAAATAATAATGACTCTTCCAAAGCTGTGATGTGACATATCGACGGCATGCGTCATCGGCAATGAGTTTTGGTGTCACTGTCTTGTGCAGACTTGGCGGGATGATACATTCACAACGCTGATGGACCTCAAAGTGAACTACTTCGAACTTCTGGCTTTCAAACAAGAAATCCAGGCCATCAATCTTCCTGCTATTCCTGTTGCGTTTTCTTCTTCCCAAATTTGTCATGACGATCAACGACAGTCGTCGTTACCGTGGTTGTTGACAATAAATCATTGTGGCACTTCATCAATCTTGTTTGAAATATCGTATTCGATATTTCGGCAACTCTAACGACTCGATCCATATAATCCTTTTTAAATTTGATCAATTGAATTCTTTCGGCAAGTTGCAACGAAGTTCGTTTTTCAAATTTTGTGTGGAGCCAGGCTTGTTAACTTGTCGCTTGGAGGCTGTTGCCTCATACCGTCAATAAATCTTTCAGACTTACTACAATGGGTTTTCACTACTCATTGAATACCTCAAAACTTTCCCCCATCTGACGTTTGTTTGGGGATTCCGATTCAAAAAAATTGCCTTTTAAGGCTAAGCTTCTGACATTCTGTAACTTATAGCAAGATAATCAAAAATGTGCTTATTGACAGGATCAGATGATTCCACTTTCGAATCATTATCATTGATCCCGAATATTTTGAAGCACAACCGATTTAACTTTACGTCTTTTACTGTCAGAGACAGTATTCGACAATTAGCTATCGCGCAGCTATTTCGCTGCGCATTCTTCAGACTTCTAGAATATTCTGTGGACAATGGGAAAACTGTGTAGGAGCTTGGAGTATTATTTCTGTTTTCCTCAGTTGTGTAGCAAGGGGATATTTTCCACATCGTTAGCTTCTCTCGCGTTGTGCTCATCGTAGACTTTGCAGCTTGTGGAATTAGCAGAATTAGCAGAGTTAGCAATGTCGGTTGTGGAATTATCTGGAACGATGTAGGAGCCTGCAGTTATTCTTTGCACTCTCTTGACTTTGTCGGAACAGGATTATTCTCAGTGCTCTTTGACATTCTGTAGTCTCTCCCTTCTTTGCGAGTTCCCATTTGCGAATGCGATTCTTTGCGGTGTTTGCGATTCACAAGATTGAGTTTGATCCGGATTAGCTTCAGCATTACGATTGATATCATTCGGATTAGCATTAGCAATTTCACTCACATCGCTCATCTTTCACTCTGTCGAACACTGCAGATACTGATTAGTACCATCGGTAATTCGGTTCTTGAATGTTTTGGAGTTCTTGCATGTTCTGAAGTGTTCTGATTCTATAATTCTAATCAGTACCTCAGAGCCTGTAGGACTACTACAGATTTCAAAGTTATATGAGTCACGACCGATCACAATCGGAAGACTCACTGCAAAAGCTCAATAACGACCTTATCTCGGATCGTTCGGATAATTCCGAGCCTTCGGATCCGAACGTGCTTGGTCTCGTCGAAAGTTGTCGCCGGATCGTCGAAAGTCCACCAATTGAGGCTTTAATCCCTCGCCATTCTCTGCAAGAGGTCAGAGAGTTCGCGCGTCAATTTCAGCCAGCAATTGCTTTCAGCATATCCAGAGTAACGCGTCCTCGCATTGCGATTCTCTCAACCACGACAACAGCCTGCGTAAGCATATTTCCAGCGTCTCTCGTCCAGCCCGCATTACATCAGGAATTTCCGTCGACCAACAAGAGGAAATCCCTCAGAGCGCCGTTGTCGTTGAACGATGGCAGTTCCAGCAGCGATGGCACAGGTCACATTCGCCGACCTGAATGATGGACAACTACATATGCTGGCTGGTATCATCGGAGTTAATCACGCCGGGGAAAACAGAGCAACCATCATGACCAATTTGAACAATCACAACAATGCAATTGTTGAGGCTGCCAGCATTACAATTCTCCAGGCTGTAATACTCAGGAACGTGGCGCAAGCTTTCGGAATCAACTCCAACGGTTCCAAAACTGACATAGCAGTCAGGATTCTCGCGGCTGGACAGACTGCAAACGATCAGGAAACTCCGCTAGATCAACCGCGCGACATCAAATTCATTGAGTTGGATGACCTGGAGAGCACAACCCAATTCGATACGTGGATGGATGACATCAAAACAAAGTTGGAAGCTAGAAATCCGGGACCTAATAATGTTTGGACAATTCTCGACACTCAGCTTAATGGCTCTCCTGCGCAGATCAACGCACTGCGGATCTCTCCTCGTTCAGCTCAGGTTTTACTCCTCGCATTTGCTGGACTCAAAACATCTCTCTCAGCAGAAATTCGGAAACAATTCCAGTCACTCAGATTCACCCACGCATGGGAAGTTATTCGCTGGGTCACCCAGAAACAAACGGAGTTGGGAAGTGCTCGACACCGGAAGGCCAAAGCTGACCTGAATCGAAAACACTGGAAAGATTCCAACTCCAGTCTTCGCACTTGGGTCGGAGTTCTTCGTAGTATGGCTGCCGAATGTGGTCCGGAAATCCCAGTTGGCAGATGTCGAGAAGAACACATTAGACAGCTGATTTTCAAAAATGTCCAGGAAAATAATCCAGATTGCGCTTTTGTAATCCGTAAGCATAAGCTGCAAGATGTAGTGGATCCGGGTTTTGGCGTGGACGATCTGGTAATTGAACTGACGAAAGTCATCGTTGAATCCGAATCCAAGCCAGAACGTCAATGCGTCGCCTTCGCTGCTACCGTCCAATCGGAATCCGAGTTGAAATCCGCTGTCACCACGTTGATTGCCGAAAAGACCAAGGCCGAAGATACTGCCAAAACCGCGCTTGCCGATAAGAAGAGAGCAGATGAACAGCTGTCCTTCTACTCTAATTTCGGTGATGGCCGTCCCAAGGGGGGTCAGCCATTTCGTAAACCGAAAGGATCGGGAAAACATAGACCATCTGCTGCTTCTTCAGGATCCACCGGAAAATTTTGCCATAAATGCTGCAAATTCTACACTGAAAGAAATCAGAGAGACGCAAAGGACTACGTCATCAGATCTCACAACACTAAGGATTGCCATTTTAACAAGCCGAATTCGCAAAACTCCGGTGGAGATACCTTCCGTCCTCGCAATACTCGCAAACAGGATGCCAAATCCAAGAAAGGAGGAGGAAAACAATCCGGGAAAAAGGGTCGTCATTGACTACGTTCGAAACCTGCTAAGAAAAGTCGGAAGAGGAAAATTATGAAAAGTTATTTGACTTCCGCTGCTAATGAGAAGAACACAGAGACAGAGACTATCAAGAAATTGGATGAATTACGACGAAGAAAAATATTACGTCAGACTCTGTGTTTTCTCATTCGGCAAAACATACTAGCAAAGATAAAGAAGAGATCTAAGAGAAAAACTCACAGAAATGCAAGAGAAATCAAGGACGATTTGAAGAAAAGAATGAAAACAATCGTCTTAACAAATATACCTGATACCATGGACACCGAGGAGACTTCGGTTGTCGTGGATTCCGGGACGACATACCACTTGTCTCGAGTTCAGGATCACTTTCAGCACGTCGGTCGGAAAACGGTCACAATCAAAGGAGTCGGAGGAACTGGGATCGGATACCTGGGATCAATGAAACGATGCGAAATAGGGGATCGAATTCCGGCAATCTATTATCCGGATTTGCCTGTTCCCATGCTGTTGAGCACCGAAGGACTCAAACGAGACGCATGGGAGACTCACTTTAGAATCGATGGAAATAGCTTGCAAAACTTCAAAACAGGAACGGTTTTGCCGCTGTCTTCAGGACACGGATCACTCCCCTCTCTCAAGCTGAATTTTGGAGCAGACGACTCAGCTTTTGTCTGCACTCCCTGCGATTCTATCGACTCCGAGACCATTCCTCACGATTTCCGCTCCAAGTTCCGTTTTTCAGATCTCAAAGATAATACTACGACGTTTGGGAAGATTAATCAAAGAAATCAGATACGTTCTTTAATGGTAGTACCTAAACGAGTTCGAAAAGCTCTCGCAATCTCTGGCCATCGAATCAAGCGCAATAATCACCCAGAGGAACGAAAGCGCCGTATTCACTCCCGATTGTTGGAGCACTGGCGGATGTGCCATTTCCATGAACCGGGAACGAAGCAGGTCGAATGTTTCGACTGCCTGGAATTCAAAGGAAAATCTACCGGGAATAATTCCGCTCGTGATGATCGTTTCGCTTCTCCAACGCCACTATTGCTCTTCGCTTGCGACTTCTTCGGCCCCATCAAACCGACCTCGTTCCGCGGATCAAAATGGTGCTTCCTCTTTATCTGTGACAAATGTGGCTATGCTCACGCCAAACCGATCAAATACAAAAGCCACGCGCCTAAGGTTCTGGATGAGTTCTGTAAGGAGCTCCGCAACAAGTGCGGGATTGACTTCGGTAAAAGTCACAACTCTCAAGGCAATTTGATCTTTGGCGGTATTCGCTCCGATAATGAGCCTGTCCTGACATCCAAGGAGTTTGAGGATATAGCCAAGCAGAACAACATTGCCATTCAGCGCTCGGTCCCATATTCTCCCCAAATGAACGGGAAAGCCGAACGCTTCGTGCAGAGCATTAAATCCGCATTACGTACCACCTGCGCCAATGTTGATCCCAGATTATGGGATTTCGCCCTGGAACACATCGAAAAAGTTTGGAACATGAAGGAAAACACGGCCGCCACCTGTTGTCTCGGTTCGTCATGCTCACCCAATAAAGTTCTTGAAACAATGTCTGACAACCCTTTAATTAAGTCAAACCATCGGAAACGAAGGTTTCTGCGCCGCTTTGGTTGTCTGGCATATTTTAAGCCCCACATCATGAGCGATGCCAAAGGCAAGGGTCTTAGTCAAGTTCTGTCTCCGAAGCGTCGTATGGGGGTCCATTTGGGCTTTTCCAGTCGCAATTCGGCTTGGCTAGTCGGAACTTTCGAAGGAAATAGCTTGCACGTTTATGAAACGCGCTCCGCAGTATTCGTTGAGGACATTTTAGTTCGCAACGTTGAGCATTTGAATGATCCTATGCCTAGCATCGCCGAGCAACTAATCGAACGCGCTAGCGGCCCGGTGGGGAACAATCCGGTCGCAGGGCAGTCTAACGACTGCGTTGGGAATCTGGATCAGTACCAGCTTGACGGCTTGCGACCAGTAGACTGGGATGAACCGGATGACGACCGTGGATCCTCCAAGACAGGGTCTGCGGATAGCATCCAAGTTGAGACGTCACCTGGACAGCTTGTTTCAGAGTTCTCTCTGAAACCGGACGAAGATTCCGTTGCGAGCCAAGACCTCGCCGTGGACCAGGATTCCACTGTTACTTTCAAGGGCAAAGATCCCGCTGGGGCCGGTGGTAGGTCAGATTTGGTATTTGGGCCTCCGACCAAGACAAGAGGCAGACCGAAAGGTCGTCGTGATACCAAACCCAGAGTTCGCCGCACAAAAGCCCAGATTAACGCCGGAATCAATTCGAAGGAAGCTTTTACGTCGCTGCTAGCTGAGATCAATGAAGAGGAATCCGCGGCGTATTCTCATCTCGCGATGGAAGAAGACGAGGAGCTGATGGATGCTGAAGTCTTCTTTGCTGTTGACGATTTTGATACAGCACCCGGCGAGTCGGAGAAACCGTCAAGAGCTTTCCACTCTGAAAATCCACACCGCCCCCAATGGATTGAAGCTCGCGATCTTGAGATGACCAGACTGGAAGCTTACAAAACTTGGCGGAAGTTGACCCCTGCGGAAGAACTGGAATGGAAACGCGGCAAGCTTCAGGCGGTTCCTTGTGCGTGTCTCCTCAACCGCAAACGCTGTGGACGTTATAAAGCTCGCCTCGTTGTCCTTGGCAACCGCTGGAAACCGGAATCCGCTGAAAACTCAGTTTATGCATCGGTGGTTTCTCAAACAGCTAATCGCATTGCGATGGTCCACGTTGCCAGGAATGGTTTTCATCCCTGTCCCTTCGACATCACCAATGCTTTCATCCGCGCCAGTATGGGGTCAATCCGAGTCGCAGTAACATTACCCGCTGAGTTCCGTGATTCTCCAGATGATTCAGGTCGTCGCATGCTTCTCCGCGCACTTTATGGGTTGCCCATTAGTCCCAGACTATGGGCTAAAACCCTTGCTGCCGATCTTAAATCGCTCGGCTGGGAGGAAAATCGCCATGAGCCCGGTGTTTGGATTCTGAAGGAGGATGGTGTTGTTGTCGGTATTATGACAGTTTATGTCGATGACTGCCTTATTGCTTGTCACTCGTTAGAAAGGACGAAATCTGAATTACAGAAAGTCAACTCGAAACACCCTTTGCAGGAGATCAAGACTGTTACTACGCCTGATGGCAGTATTGAGTTTGACTTATTAGGTGCTGACTGCGCCATTAATCCAGCGAAAAGATCACTACGGATCTCGATGAAGAACTATATTGAGAAGCTGCTGAAACGTTTTGATATGACCAACTGCAAACCTCGCCAGCATCCGGATTTTCCTGAGGAGAATCTTTATAGCACCGAATCCGTACCGTCAACATTTAACTTTAGAGGCTGCGTGGGTGCACTTCAATGGTTGTGCACAACTGCCAGACCTGATCTTTGTCATGCCACGAATTGCCTTGCCAGGGCTAGCTCCCGTCCTGTGACTAATGCAATGGCGAAGGCATGCAGATTGGTTTTGCGCTATGTTGCATCCACTCCAAGCCTTGGTTTGGAATTTAGCCCCGAGAAAGAGTCAGAATTCCTGCAGCAGTATCGACTTTATTTGGATCACCACGATAACGAGAGCGTCTCACATCGGCGCGACTTACTCGGCGCGGATGTCCATACCTTTAGTGATGCTAGTTTTGGTGTGGTTTATCGCACTTTACGGAGCGTGTCAGGATCAGTAGTCTATCTCTTTGGTATGCCGGTCGCGTGGAAAACTCGAGTACAGTCAGTCTTTACTTCTTCTAGTGCCGCTTCTGAATGGGTCGCCTTAAGTGATGCCATCGAAGTTGAAGAGTCTGTTTATGCTGTGCAGGAATTCTTGACCGGAGCTAAGACCTCCGCTGGGCCTCTTTGGTGTGACAATCGTTCTGCCATTTTAGCTGCCAGAAAGGGCACTGAAGATCCTGGAGAAATCCCGAAAAGATCGAGACACATCGCTTTGCGTTTCGCTCGGGTTCTTCCTCAGTCATCACGATTGCTTTTCTGTTCTACAGATCAGCAGCGAGCTGATGGACTCACTAAAAGTTCCAATCCGTCGGCTTTAAGACAAATTTTCGGTCAGCATTATGTTGAGGATTCGGATCGGCTGGACATGGTTGGTTGCTATTTGGCTATGTTGGTTTGAAATCGAATCAGGTCGGCTGGAGATGAATGTTGTTGGCCAAATATTGGATTTCTAGGGGTGATTGCATTTCACGAAGGTCTATTTTTGGCGTTAAAACTCTCGTGTACTCGCGATTTGCTTTCCGCATTGGTCACTTCATTCGTTGTATTACAGTTAATAAAACTAGTCAGCTTCTTTCGTAACCGTAGCCATTCCGTTTCGGTATTGAAATAATCAAGACGAAGATCGTTTTTGCCAATGTGGTTCTGCTTGAAGGGGGGAATGTCAGAGACAGTATTCGACAATTAGCTATCGCGCAGCTATTTCGCTGCGCATTCTTCAGACTTCTAGAATATTCTGTGGACAATGGGAAAACTGTGTAGGAGCTTGGAGTATTATTTCTGTTTTCCTCAGTTGTGTAGCAAGGGGATATTTTCCACATCGTTAGCTTCTCTCGCGTTGTGCTCATCGTAGACTTTGCAGCTTGTGGAATTAGCAGAATTAGCAGAGTTAGCAATGTCGGTTGTGGAATTATCTGGAACGATGTAGGAGCCTGCAGTTATTCTTTGCACTCTCTTGACTTTGTCGGAACAGGATTATTCTCAGTGCTCTTTGACATTCTGTAGTCTCTCCCTTCTTTGCGAGTTCCCATTTGCGAATGCGATTCTTTGCGGTGTTTGCGATTCACAAGATTGAGTTTGATCCGGATTAGCTTCAGCATTACGATTGATATCATTCGGATTAGCATTAGCAATTTCACTCACATCGCTCATCTTTCACTCTGTCGAACACTGCAGATACTGATTAGTACCATCGGTAATTCGGTTCTTGAATGTTTTGGAGTTCTTGCATGTTCTGAAGTGTTCTGATTCTATCATTTACTCAATATAAATTATAAAATTCAATCGTTTGAGGAATAATTTTTTTTGGAATAATTCAATCGTTTGAGGAATCGATAAAACAAAATACTGTATGACAATTATTACTATTATTATGTACATCTTTCAGATTGAATGTGTGCGACAGCAAAGAGATTGTCCCATCTCATGTGACTCCCGTCCGAGTTTATACTGTAACTATAGTTGGTATTTCAACATGATAAATAGTTAGTATTTCAACATGATAAAAATGATTTTGAATTATTGTCATCCGATGTATGTCCAGACTCGATTCTTGAACGAAAACTACACCCAGAAGAAAACGTTCGCAAAACAGTTGAAAAAAAGAAAACTGCGACGTAAAAACGTATCCTGATCATGTACAAATTTAAAAATCACTTTTCCCCATAACAACCACTGAAAAATAGAGTGGCGCGTCAGACCTTGATTCGGAGTATGAAATAAAACGATGCTTACGTAAAAATCCCTATTTTTATGCTTTTGTAAATTGTAGTTCATCATTTTCTTTAAAAAAATAGTTTTAAGTTTAGTTGCAATACTTCATTTGTCTTTTCAGTCTCGGCCGTTCTCCAAGACTCAAAGTCGCCTTATAATTTATGATTGACTTGAAGTCACGATATGACTTCACTTTTCGTGCCACTGCCTGACTATGACACATGACAGAGATTTCTTGTGGATCTGACAGATCAACGAAAGGCAAAACCTCAAAAGAAAACAGTGACTGAATTTAAATGCAGATCACCGTCCATTCTTTAATGGAATTCAATACCGTCCAATCTTCATCATCATCATCATCGGTATTGCTGAGAGTCTTTTTGAATTTAATCGAATGAAAAAAATGGTTTTTTTTTACTTGTAACTTGTTGCCATATGATGTCATTGTTAACTTTTAAGTTCGCTTAAAATTAAAAATTGTACCAGAAATTGAATCGGTTGACAGGCGAGGCAGGACTACAGAAAAAAAATTTTTTTTGCTGGCATTCTTGAAATCGTGACCAGAGAATTCTTGATCCCAACGAAATGTCACGTAATGTCACGACTCCTAAATTTCACGGAAATCCCACGTGTCTTTCAGAATATCATTCCGAATATCAGAATATGATTCTGATTGATTCTAAGACTGAAGCACAACTCGATCTCCTGATTTCAGAATATCAGAATATGTCAGTACGAGCGCTTCTGGTAAAAATGGCATCAGACACGTGAAGAAACCGCACGAATATAAGAGCAAAAGACAATGACATGTGGCCTTGAATCGAAGAGGAAACCAAGAAAAATTCAATGACTTTGAGGCAAAAGAATGTCGATTCAGATCACGTACATGATCCTGATGTCATAATAATTTGAGATAAATAACTCCTTTTTTCTAATTAAAAGTGAATACGGCCCTCAATCGTATCGATTCCTCGATCAAAGGTTTTTCTGAAGTGAGTACTATCACAAACAGTACTCACAGCCAGAGAAATGATAATCTGTGAAGCAGAGATCCTCGTGGGGGATACACTACTTCGCAGAGATCCCCGTGGGGGATACACTACTAAACTCCTCAGACTTCCGGGACAGAGGCCAGTGAGCCGCAACGTCGACTGATTGGCATTCTGGCAGGACGCAGAGCACTTGTTTGCAGAAGAGGCGCCCCCTGGGTATTGTTGGCAGTCTGTCTCGTCGACAGGCTCATTTTCTTGAAGCGCATCGATGAAGGCGGTGGAGGCTGGGTGAGCTGCTCGCCTGCCGACGACGGCATCATTGCTGGCGGTGGTCGGGCTTCACCTGTCGGCTGATGCTGTAGAGCATGAGGGTTCTTTTTGAAGAATCGCCCCACGTGCGTTTCAATATTGATCCTGACATCTGCTGCACAGCGATCCTCGTGCGTTGCCGCAACAGGCATCTGCTTCGTCCGTTCTTCAGAATGCTTGTCCAGAACCGCTGTAGCAAGACTCTTCGTGTCACAATGACCCTGTGTAGTTGCTGCGCAGACGTCTTCCTGCCTTGGCGAAAAAGGCACATGAAACTGAGACGTCTGCCTTGGCGAAAAAGGCACAAGAAACTGGGGCTGCGTTGTATCACAGTCTGGCGCGATTGTGCGAGTACCAGACCTCAACTTCGGAAAGTCACATTGAATTTGATAATTTTGATGCCGTTCAATGGACGACTGCCGCCTCGGAAGGGAGGACTTCCGCAGAAGTGAATCAGATTTGGATTGAACGTCAACTGGCTCAGGATTGAACAGGTACTGGACCACGCAGTCCGGTGATGATTCCGGTGAACATTTAATTTTTCTTTTCTTCTCCGGAGACGTCTCTCTTTGTCCATCACATGAATCAGAACCATCCGTCGAAATCACGAAATCCATGGCAGCAACCCCCACGTGACTCGATAAGACCGTACTAATGGCCATCCTCCACATCTTCTTGTTTAAGTAACAAGCCATTTTTTTGGAGATTCAAATTATATACGATCAATTGAATACAGAACTCAGTAGGTGAAAGATCAAACTGTCTGTGGAAGATTATGTAACTGCGTCAACTTTAACACCTCGGATTTCAACTTTTACACCTCGGATTTCAACTTTTACACCTCGGATTTCAACTTTTTCGAAAACTTGGAACTACGTGTAAATTGTAAGCACACTTTACACTTCAAAGATGGTCAGATTGATAGGTGACCAAGCTTGATGCTTTATAATATACCAAGAAAATACTTCTTTAATGCTTCCAAATTGTTGATGTGATCATGTACAGTTTCCAAATTATTTTTTTTCGAGCAGCCGTATCGCAAAACAAGATACAGTCTTAAATTACCAGAGTATTCTTGATTTACCAGATACAGTCGTAATTTACCAGATACAGTCTTAATTTACGGTCCTTTTTTCAAACCACGGTATCACAAAACAAGATACGATGTAGATGCTGCTGGAGAATTGGATGCACAGTTAAAAGGAGGTCTAATACGAGAAAAAATAATGTTCGTTGATGAATATTCTCGAACAATAACAGAACGGAAAAATTCTGACCCATGATAAGATACGCTCCCGAAGAAAAAATGCGCCGATGTCTGTCATTGTTTTTTCGCAATACGACTCGCACAGATGATATTTTGAGTCAAAAACGCGCAGAAAAAATTTTGAGATGTTGTCCCGATTCAAATACGCAAAGGAAAAACGTCGCAATTCGAGATATCGCATGAAAACGCACCGACAAAGACTCGTTGATCCCAATCGAAAAACACACCAGAAAACTAATCAAAACAAAAAAAACGCACACAATCTAAGATTTGCCATACCGCGGCGTAATGCTCCCTACATTGAATCCTGTTGATTGCCGCACCACTCGATTGAATCATGTTAAATTGTCTAGCAGGACTCTGCAGACAAAAAATGCAAACGTCGGCACGAGAAAATACTTTCATGTCACCAGGACACCGAGAACAAGGAACACGTCCAAATATGTCAGCACTGTTTCAACAAACCCCTGAATGCCATCATCGAGCAGAACAACTCGAAGAGCTTCCTGACATTGAATTCTTTTGCATTGCAAGCAGTAAAAATATGCAAAACTAGCGTTTGCCAATCAAATCCGCACCTGAAATGTTTTTCGTTAACTTTTTGAAAGAGAACAATGTCAATGGCGCTTGCGGCTGGAGGCTGATCAATGATTCAAGCACGACAACCTGAGAATTGAATTCCTAAGTAGTAAGTTGGTCGATCACGACAAGAAACTCAAAAGGTGAATTCCTTGGTGGACCCCCCCACCTTGCGCATCTCTCGCTGGAGTATCTTTTTGTTCCTGTGAAATCTGCTATCGATGTCTTTGAGACTGTTCAACGTTTTGGGATTGATCCAGTCTTTTTCCCCCCCAATCCCGTACAAGACATCCCGCAACTCTGATATGAGCCGTATGAGAACATACATCGCGTCCCGTGCACTTGGTACATCGAACCAAGTCAATTTTCGCAACTCGGCAAGGAGCTGGCCCTCGTATAAATTGTGCAGGACATGAGGGAAAATATGTTCTTCTTTTGACAGACTCTGTCCAGAGGAAGACGACCGTCTCCCTTTGTTGCTATTTGACAGTGCTTGTTTCAAAGCTCTGTGGAATTTAGCCCACACCTTCTGCGACACGTCATGCAACAAATACTGCTCCAAAAAGGTTGCAAAATGCTGCATATGGTGCCGTAAAACGCCCAGCTTGATGTATACCACATGAAGAAGAGACCTCTGTGCACCAGATCGGGAAAAGGAAACCGGCATAATATAATCTCCTGGCTTCTTGTTGAGTCTTTGTCTTTCCTGGTTGCTTATGGAGGAATCTTTCCTCACATCGCTATATGCCATGTCGATATTGGACTTGTAGAGCCACAACCATATGTCGCGCAAAATATGCCTGCTCACCTTCAAACTTGTCATCACCTTAAAGACATGTGCCAGCACCGGAGTGTGCGTGGAGGATGACAGAAAAACACCGAACACAGGGTGTTGTTTAGTGAATACCACGCTCGATGCCACGAGAACGTCGTGGAGACACTGTGGTGGAGTCGTCTCTGATTGTGATGCGCCACCTGATTGTGGAGCCGTTGTTTTCACACCACCAACATCGTGAGAATACCGCGTTCTTTCTGCTTCACTGGACAGAGAGAAGACTTTCTTGCAATTTTCGGGGAGTAAGTAAGAAATTATGGATGGAATATCGCGGATTTCCGATTCGTGCTCCGCCAAATTCCGCACATAATCGTCCATTTCCATCTGCGACTCTCCATCTCCATATGAGAGACAGCCGTGCAATGCAAGAAAAAACGCAGGCAAGTTTGCGGCCTTGGCCAACGCACGAAACTGCGACTTCACCATTTTTATTGTGCTGTCATCCAACAACTCCGACATCAATCCGAAATACGCTGTTGAAGAAAACGCGCGATATTCTTTCAGTAGTTTCGGATTCAAAAAAGCGTACTCGGCATAGATGGATTGCAGCTGCATTTTTGGATACAGTGACCGGAATTTCTTGCGTCTGATTTTCGTTAATCCAGTGTTGCTGCCTTTTTTCTTCGACACTTCGTGACCCAACCCAATGCAGTTGTCGGATGACGAACAGTCGGTCTCGCTCGACACGGGATCCAGGAATTCTCTTTGCGCCAGAGACCGGGGCGAGAGCGCATCTTTATCTGTTTTGGTGACTCTTTCTGTTGCTATGGTTTCGCTAGTCTCATCCTTAGTCGGAGGATGTCTTTCCTCCGGATGTCTTTCCTCCGTCTTCAGCAACATCGTTATGCACTTTGCGTAGGTTTGCTGAAGCATGTCCCTGGCCGCCATTCGGAGGATCACAACGTCCCTGTCCCCCATTCCAAATGTGGTGTCTTGATCCGAAAACTGTTGTTTTGAGATCAGTGAATTCAGCTCCAGGAAATTTGAGAATTGCGTTGAGAAAATGTTGGATGTTGTCCACGTTGTAGATTTTCCATAGCTTTCCTGCGAGAAGAAAACGTCACTCTTTTGAGCATTACGCTCATTGATGTGATTTCTTGAAGTAGCCGAGGTCTGTGCGTCGCATCGAATCATCGCCAACACGTCAGACGTATTATTGATGCGACCGAGCGACTCCGTTGCCATGCCAGCTGCGGGGAGTGCGCGGTAGAGTTCCAACCTATCTTCACGTGTGCTGGGAAGACTACTTCTTGCTGGGATATTATCCTCCTTCCAATTACTGCCGGTGGCATAACCTTTTTCGTATTCCCAACCAAAATCGTATTCCCACTGAACGCCTTTGCGCAACCACTCGGAAACACCAACAGAACGCCACTTCGGTATAAATCGAGGGATCACGTTATTGAGGGTCATTTCGCTCAAATTTCCATTTCCTGTCGGTGTGACGGTTTTTTTATAAGCGAACAATGCGTTCTCATGTCGCTTCATAGGACTCATATTTTGCTGTTTTATCGGACTCATGTTTTGCTTCACTGGACTTGCGATACGCAGTAGATCACGCTCAAGCTCCTGCTTCTCGATATCTACACGTCCATTGAGTTCTGGAGTTTCTGCAACTAGAATTCCGCCATCCTGCAATGGATCCTGCACGGAAGGGATGCGTAGAGGAACCAACTCTGGGGATTGCTCTTGAATCTGGCTGGCGCCTCTTTCGACATTGTCGGCGTCCTCTTTCGACACTTTTCGCAAGCTGTCCATCGAGACACGTTTCGCGGAAACACGCTTTATTTTGACACCGCTCGCTGTGAGAATCGTTTTTGCATCATCGACAGTCTCGAGTTTGCTGTGTGATGTTTTGTCCTCGGCTTTGTTCTCTTCCAGAGTCGGTTCCTCCACCTTCGCCCTGTCCACCTGAGAACCCACCTTCTCTTGTTGAGAGAGTTCTGAGTGTTGCTGTGTCAAGGCATCGTCAGTCGGCTCTTGCTGGGGCAAGGCATCCTCATCATTGGTTACCGCAGCTCCCCCTGTACCGTATTTCTCGAGTTTCTGTAGCATTTTTCTCCTCTCATCGATCATCTCTTCGACCGCCAATTTGTCACGCACTTCGGTTTCTACATGCAGGTGCTCGCGTGATTCTTTCAGCCTCATTCTTTCCAGTTTCCACTCGAGCAACCGAGAGGCATTTTCCACTTGTGCGATGTGATTGCGATAGTCTTCCGCCATACGTGATACGTAGTATTCGTGCGTGCCGAAAGCAGGCTTTGCCAGTGCTAAATTTTGGTCCGCAGGATTCTCATTGTTGAGAAGACCGCTTTCTGAGATCATTACATTTTCAGGCTGAATTATCGGGTTCAAAGGCTGCCCCAAAAGATTGAGGACCTGTCTTGTCGTCGCTGTCTGTTGGGCGTCGCCTTGCAAAACCATTTTTCGCAAGTTAGACTCTGCGTTCTCCTCCTGTTTCCTGGCGTCGGCTTTTTCCTGAATTTGCTGATCCAAAATTTGCTTTTGCAGTGTCTGCACTTTACGGGTATAGCGCCGGTTGTGCTGTCGAACGGTCAGGCCTCGGTAGTTTTCGTCCGACGTCGCCTCGGAATCGGAGGAGTCGCCTTCTGAATCGCCGCTGTCAACCAAATGCGATTCTTCAGATATCACGGAGAGATCACTCTTTCCGTCGTCGTATTCTTCAGATATCACGGAAAGATCACTCTTTTCGTCCTCAAGATTGACAGGGCGCGTGCTCTCGTCGGTTCCCGTTTTTTCGACGGCTGATTTTGTGCTACGACTTATGGAAAGTCCTCCATTCTCAGAATGGGAGGAGCTCGACACGTCAGTGCCACGATCTGAGTCTTCCTCTGCCGTAGCGTCATTTCGTGACTCGCATCGGGTGGAATCTGGCGAATTGGGACTGGACTTCACCGGTTCTTCGTATGCAGGCTCTCCTTTTAGAAGAGAAGAAAAGAATGTGTCTGGTTTCTCTGCAGAAAACATTGCGTCAAAATCCATATTTGCAGTGTCGAAGAGCCCTCCGCCGCAATCGTGGAATGAGGGGAAGACCGGCGCGACAGTTTGCACCGACTCACACAAAGCAGCGAAAGGGTCCACTATTGAGTTTTTGCTATCGCTTGCCGCAAGACCTTCCTGGATAGTATCGCCTTCTTTCGAAGAATTTTCAACGGCACCTCTTCCAACGTCTCCCTTTGAATTACCGTTTTCGAGTTCCAGCAACGCATCCACCCCTCTGCGGCCCAAGATGGCATCGGACAGCTCTTTCTTGTTCAGGTTGCTGGTTGCGTTTCGGTCGTGAACTGCGAACTCATGGTCCTCGCCGTACTTTCGTCTTTTGTAGTTTTTGTGAATGATATTGTTTTTCGATTCGATTATTTCGGTGAACTCCTCGATCACAGTTTGTTCCTTCTTTTTCATGGAATGTATATCCGTTTCCACGATCACGCTTTTCTTCTGAACCTTTCGCGTGATCCTCTTTGTGGTGGAGTGCGAACGCGTCAGTTCATATTGGCAACCGTCAAGGGACATATTATGATCCGAATCAGCGAATGAAACCTCTTTTCTCCTTTTCCGTAGCTTCTTTGGTCGGAGCAGCATCAGCTTGCCGCTTGTGCTGCCGGTAATGCTTTTGCTTTTTCGACTTTGCTGTGATGTCTGTTTCCAAGAGGTTGTGCCTTCTTTGGTTGTTCTCATGTGCTCTGATCGTTGTTGAGTGGTGGATTTTCCTGCTGCCACGACCATTGTCTTTTGCCGGTTTTGTCTTTTGCCGGCAATCTTGTTCGAATACGCATCAGTAAGAACGCGATTCGCTTCTCCGCGAACTCTTCGAGACTGTCTCTTCCCCGCCGCCTTGGCAGTGGATGGGAGAGTTCGAAGTCTGTGACTCCACAACTGGCCGAGGTTTCGGCCCTCACGCATTGCGTTCTTCAGCAGTCTTCGCAGACATCCGACGAGCTTCAATTCTTTGGCGAATTCCCTGCCTGCGAATGCCGGCAACTGCAAGCTCACAGAAGCAAGATACGTGTCTCGCCACAGATCCGTCTTTTCCTGACCCTGGTTTCCGGCTTCTCGGAATCTCACGAATTCGGCCATCTGCTTGCCTGCAATACTTGTGGCAGAATAATTTTGCTCATCCTTTACCCAGTGTTTCAGGGAGTCTCGCATTGGCTTCGACGCGTCATCGAAGATGCGCTTGCATTGAGGAATTAGCTGACATGCCGCGTGGAGTTTTTCTTTCTCACTCTTCTCGTTTCTAGAATTAGCTGACATCTCAGGTGAACTTTCATCATCCGCAGTGAAAACATTTTCAATGTCCATCTCGCACCAGTGATAAAGCTGCTCGAGGAGTACGGAACCTGCACGCGGAAGCGCAGGAGCTCCATTAGAGGCGCCTACGGCTGCGCGAGTGCCTATACCCCAGCCAGAAACTTCAGTGGAGATTGGTGAGCTCGTCATGCTGCAAGAATCTGCGACACCACAGAACCTCCCCAGTGCTGGCAACCGACGATACCACTTACCGTCCCGCAGGCGACGTTCGATCTTCAAAAGAGTTCTCGGTATATTAAAGTCCAAATCAGAGCTTCTGAAATGTTTTTCTTCCAAATCGGCGAGGTACTCCCTGATTTGTTCTGAGACACTCGTTCCGAAGGCCACAAATGTCGCTGGTGCGTTCTTCTTGACGTCTGTCAGCTTCTCCGACATGAGCTGTAACCTCCGTGCAATGGTTCCCAGATTGGAAAAATGCGTCAACAGTTTTGAGATACAGGATACGTTTTCCAAGAGCCCGTTCGCCAGCAATCTCTGGCGAAGAGCTTCCTTGCACAACCGAAAACGAGAAGAAAACGACTTTCCCCTTTTGCTGTCATTCTTTCCCAGTGGAAACAGTTCCGACGGGACGCCACGCAAAACCAATAGTCCAGATTGGATCACATCTTTGTTCTTGGAGGAAACAAGATTTGAAATCGGTAGCCCGACCGCCGGCAAACTTTTTTTGGCATGACGAGAAGAAGACGAAGTGCCTGTGCCAACATGAACCGAGTTTCCACTTGAACTCGCGCCAATTGCAGGAAGCTCCTGCGGAAACGAGAAGAGACCATTTTGGGAACTTCCGCTTTCGTAGCCGAAGACCGAATCAAAATCCGAAAATGATGGCGCCACTACTTCCAAGTCTTTCGCCCTGAGAAGCATATTGAAGAAGCCAGATTTTTTCTTCGGCGTAATGTTTCTGACTCTTTCTTCATAAACAATATTGTCTTTGTGTTTCGGCGAAGTTTCTGGAAACTCAAACCCCGAAACCGATGGAAAATCAAAAAACCTCGACTCAGCTGTTATTGGGAGAGAGCTCTGTGCAAGAAAATTGGACTCCTGCGCAAAACACTTCGACTCATCCTCCACACCTGGCATTTTGAAGAGCTCTCTGCCGATGTCTTCGGGTGTCAACAAACAGCGGTTGTCCAAGAGCTCGCGCATCAACGGAAAATATTCTGTCACTGGCACGTAAGGAGACGTGTACAGCGCTTGCATTCCCCCATTGTTGTTCTGCAACCGCATAAATCGAAAATCCGAGTCGTCTTTTGCAGAAACATTCGCACATCGAATACGAGTGGCGCCCCCAAACTCCGGCTTGTTGATGTTTGCCAAAGAAATGAGCAGCGTCATAACGCTTCCAATGGCTTCGCCCTCGTATTTCTGCTCAAACGTATCCACCAAGGCCTCCACTCCATCTACTACAAGGTCGTTCAAGAGGCCATTCGCTTTACCGAGACACAACTCACCATCCAAATGAAGACGCCACGAATCGTCTTCGCAAGTGTCCTTTTTTTTCTTGCGACAACCAAAAAGCAACCTCTCGAACGCTGTATACTTCTTGTGCGACCCTGCTGGATATTTGTCTGACAGTATTGCACTGCTGAGCGAAAGCAGGAGACGATAGGGAGATGACGATGACAGCGCAGAGTCCCTGTTTTTTCTGCGAGGACTGTCACTCGTTGCCGGGCTTCCATACTTCCGAGTCTGCGACAGAAAACCCATGCTGCCCGGCAAAACAGGAATACAATAAGACCGGCTGCACGCGCACAATCAAAAGACTTTCTCGGGTTCGCCGATTCACACTGTGCTTCAATTGAAATTAGTCACGCTGCTCCTTCTTTCACTGGAAGTTTCCTTCTTTCACAATCGTTGTGGAGTCCACAGTGGACGCCCCTTCAGGAATTCTCCGCAGTCCGCTTCATTCTCCACATTCCACCGAAGACTGACAGTCAACAACCCACAAGCCAGCTCGCAACGACACCATCCGTTGAATCTGACAAAACGGAAAACCACGAGTCACGTTTGTTGAAATGAACGGGCCTGCCTTACAAAATTGAATTCCGCTTACAAAATTGAATTCCCAACACGAATGACAGGAACAACTCCATAATTTGATCCGACAACCTGGTCAGCTGACATGCTGAGTCTTTCAGCAGAAACGACTCGTAAGGAAAAATTGGCTTCAGGAACACATATTTCGCTTCTGTTACAATCTTGCAAAACGACGTTTTTTTCTTGTTTTTTTTTGTTGTAAAAGAGAAGGCCAGACCTCCTGCGACTCCAATAAGTTTGATTCGAAAAAAACCAAAAGTTGCGATTCATTATTTTCTGAAAAGCAATCAGCTGAGGGCGCTGATTTAGCACCTGGAAAAGGCTGTTGCTTGCTCACGGTCTGAATCTAAGATCATCAGACCTCGGCTATCTTGGCTGCTGCATTCCAATGAATCGTTTAGCTGCTGCATTTTTTCAAATTCAACTATAGAGAGGAGACAACACTATAAAATGGGAATCAACTAGAGAAGCCAGACAATATCATTGTCACAATCATTGCGCCCAGTCTGATCAAATTGAACCTGATGACTCCGACATCATAGTATAGACCAAAATACAACTTGATATTATTGTGGTCGATAATGTTGCGGTCGGTCCAAAGATGAATGGTTCGGTCATCCTCTCCCGTGTCATCACATGAGATTCCAAATTATACGCTCTCAATGGCTTGGACCAGCCCCTGATTGAATTCCCAGTGTTGAAAGAACGAGTCTCAATGGTTGCGCATGACTACCAATGACCAATCTTAGTACTCCTCGTTCAATGACCCCAGACAACCATGAATGAATGAATATTATTCGAAACATGGTAGAATGAAAGATGACACCTATATTCGAAACATGGTGAGAATTGGAATGAAAGATGACATCATATGTTGACACTACTCGTCAACTGCGTCGAATTTTTTAATTCATTATGTGGTGTTTGTATGCCTGTTGTTACGTATTTCAAAACTAAGTTTTACGAACGAAATTGGCACATATACAGTTTTTTGTTGTATGCCTATGTGAAAAGAAAGAATTTCACAACTGTGAAATCTTTTGTCAACGGATGTTTGTCAAGTCTTCGACAATGGACATCACCATCATTTATATTCAAATCTTTGTTCAATCGACTCCATAATATCATATCCACCGAGAGACTCACTTACTTCTCCTTGTTCGTCGTCGACTCATAGTTCGTCGCAAGGAAAGCTGCATTTAATTATTTTCGCGTTTTTATTTGAGCACGTAAATCTTGGCGACAGAGCGGGCGGAATTCCTCACTACTCCCAAAAGCTCTTGTTATTAGATTTTCCCATTTTGGTTTCCCAAACGCAATATTGTTGTTTGTTGTTCGGTTTACCGTTTTTTTGCTGAACGCAGCACCGCTAGACCAGGCAAAACGACAATGAATTGCCTCGAATACCTGCTCATTGACAAATTTTGTGTTAAGTTCGATTGCCTGCTCATTGGCACGGCAAACAATATCCGATGGACACGGCCTGCAGCCCGTTGGATATGATATCTTTTGTTCATCTTCTTTGGTAGACTCGACTTGTAACTGATTTGCCTTTGCAAAGCTGGAATTCTAACTAATTCAAAGGAAGCTCGTTTCGAGCTTCATAACCACTTCATTGAGCTTTTTTTGTCACTAACCGTTATCTCAACGAGCTAAAATGAAAGACGCACTGCGCTCTGCCACTTTAACTTTCGCCCGAGATACGATTGGAAAAACACTACCTCCACCCAGGGTTACTATCTCTCAGAACTTAAGAGATTTTACTGGCCCGGATGGAAAAGGTTTCTGACAATTTCTAATTTTTTGTAAAATGGAATGGCAAGTTGCAATCATTTCTGTTTCGTGTTGTGCTTTTTTTGTCTGTTATGAATATTTTGTTGTGCTTTTGTCTCTTTGTATGAATATTTTGTGAATTTGTATCGACTCTACAGTGCGTGTTGTGTTATCATTTTTTGTTGACTTTGCTCGTTGATTTTTTTCATTTTGTTTTGTTTGCTTCTTCAAAGTTTCATTGTTGTTCTGTCTTGTTTTCAAGTCTTGTTTTCAACTCTCAAAAAATCAAGAATGATGTACCGTACGTACTAGAAAAGATGTTAGAAAATTGTCGCTGCAGAATATCAGAATTTTGAATGAATCCATTGAATATGGTTGCCTACGTTTATTTCGCATACTCCTGAAAACGGTTCAGTCAATATTTCTCACCAACAGCCTTTCCTCCAGCCACTTGCAAACTGCCGCCCAGAATCCTCCTATAGTATCCTGTCATGGCGTGTCATGCAAATGCATGGCAGCAAAGCTTAGTTCACTGTTTCGGAAAGAGTGCGGCGCCTCTGTAAAGGAAGGAGGCTCTCTGCAACCACGGTTTCCATTCATATGGAGCCGCTGAATTACAACCTGGCTCTGAGTCTTGGTGAGAAAGACCTTAAGCCAGGTGAGAGCCACACAGGCTCAACTGAGCCTGCTGAATGTTTCCATTTCATTTTCGACTACATCTTGCTGGTCCTTATTCGGAAGATGTCGTTTTTGGAGTTTATTTGATGAATTGTATATAAAGTTTGTGTCGAATAGAAAAAGTCTGTGTCAAATATAAAAAGTTTGTGTGACCTTTGTTGAAATAATGAAACTCGTGGGAAGAAAATATATATTGAAAAATAGTGAAGCTCGTTTGTTGTAAATTGTTTTGGCACATCGATGATTGAAATATTTGTATTTGTATATTGAAATATAACGAAATCGAAGCAAAATAATTGTAACTTTAAGTACTCGATAATTACCCGATGCAGAAAATTGAAATTTATAATCCACTCAAAGCACGTTCCGCTGTTCTTGTTCTTAGAGATCAAACGGAAAGATAAAGTCGTTTGTTTTTGAATCTTTTTGAAAATTGAGGTCGGTGTGTCTCTGTTTGTTGAAAGCTTTCATTTTTTCGTTGAAACTTAGTGTCCATCTGCCAATTCTGTTGTGTATTCATTTCTTTTTTCCGACTGTGCTTCTGTTTCCGAGTAGTCTACTGCATCTGCATTCCGCCCATGTCATGCTCTGGCCAGCCAAAATGCGGCACCGTCATGCTGCCATGCCCTGGCATCATCGATCCTTGACCTCCTCCCATGATATTATGAGGATTACCATTTGGGCCGCCATGTACGCCGCCACCATTGTA
>Ga0099797_100071_pt1 | contig 58056 bp, 47 predicted proteins | sample Uncmet_Sort48C_1_FD_89871 | JGI IMG/M metagenome (GOLD analysis project Ga0099797, IMG submission 89871) | Marine eukaryotic communities from CALCOFI LINE 67, Pacific Ocean - C012_Sort48C_1 | ecosystem: Environmental > Aquatic > Marine > Oceanic | place: Pacific Ocean: Monterey Bay | collected...
GCGTGTTCCATGAATTCAGAACGGTTTGTTGTGACCGTTCTCTAGCATCTTTCCGATTTTGTAAATGGTTCTTCGGAGTCATGGCGTTGGTTATTGGTATCCCATTGATTATCCTGGATCTTCATAATCTTTCGCAGAACATAATCAACATCGTTTTGACAGCGATCCAGAAAACGGTCGGAATCTTGCACAAGGTGGAAAAGTTTTTATCAGAGTCCGAGATTTTGTCATCCCTTGGCTTCAACCATGGTCGTCCAAGTCTTCGGACAACCATGTCATACGAAAGCATGTTGACAGAGGATATTCTCGGGTGGGTAGTTCCCCTATTTTTTGTGCCTTGTTATTTTTCAATGATAATGGCGAATCTGATGATCCCCAATTTCTACTGTAAGTCAAGAAAAAGAGCGCAAAGATTTTGGAAATATTTGGACGATATTATATTTCCGGACACTGTCTTTTCTGATCAGAAGAAGACGGCCGTCAGTTTCATGAGGATGGAATTGCGTCGTATTGAAGAAATGTCGTCGCAAACTTTCGGTCAGTTTCAGGAGGTGTTATCTGCCAGATTCGGTGCCCGGGATCAGGTTGAGAGTCTTCTTCGTGAGATTCGAGAAGCTTTACGGTTGGATGACAGCAGTTTTATCGATGCCCAGAATCATGCTGTGGCTGACAGTGATAACTTGCATGCAAAAGCGATTGCCGTACAGATTCTCGAAGACAGGGAAAAGCTCAGAAAACTGGTCCAGGCCAGGATAGAGCATCCCGAAGGATCAACAATCTTTGGAGATGATGATCACCAGAGTCCTTTGCTTGACGAGGACAGGGTGAGAGTTACCGTGGACACTGATCCTGATGGCTTCTGGTCTTTACAGTTTCGAACTCGGGTCTTTCGACCATCTGAATCCTCGGCGGGTGTATTGCCTCGAGCCGATAGCTTCGAGAGATTGACTGTCCAAGTGCAAGACATAGGAAACAAATATGTGGTGCCTGCATACAAAACCGAGACGATAGCAAAGAACTCATTCGGTTGCTTCGAAGCTCGACCACATGCCGGATTCCGACCGATTTTCGTTTATCCATTGGCATCGGATTCGGATTCGTATAGGTTGATTCAGTCTAGTTGTCAGCTTTCGAATCAGATAGATCGTCCTCTGGCGTGGTTTTTTGGGAAGTTGTACGATCCATCGATGGAGACGGAGGAGGCAAACGTCATGGTTCTCGAGAGGGCGCAGCTTGAGACGATATTGAAAAACATTCTAGAACGTATCGAAAAACAAATGCTAGTTCGCTTGTTTTGCAATGAACGTATGGAAAAGCAAATGATTATTAACCACTTTCGAAAAAGATTTTTTTCCAAGTTGCAGCTTCGTATATGGTTGCGAATGCTCACCGAAAAACGATTCCAAAAGTCTGCCAGGAATGCCGGAGAGAAGCTCAGAGATCTGATCAAGATCAAGCTAGATTCCCTCGAAAACACACACGATTTTAATCCTGCGAATGATGACGAAAAGGATAAACTGATCATGTTGAATCATTTCAGGTCCGATGTGGAGCTTCAGATGCGACTTCCTCCGCGTCCTGAGTCTGCAGACGATCCAGAGCGTTCGGGCGTAATGTTCCAAAAGCTCACGATCCGCATTTGGAAGAATTCCGCTGGTGACCCAGAAAACGACACAAATGAGAGTCGAGAACTTCCAGAGGTGCTTAACATGGCATACAAGAGAGAGACCATCTACGAGAACAGTCAAGAGAGCGATGGCTTCTCTCCTGTTATGCACGGTGTTACATGGCATCCAATGACAGGCAATCACTGCCACAGAATCACTGCCGCCTCGTGGCAATCACTGGTACAGTCCTGCGCCAAATTAGATTCGACCTAAGTCTAGAGAGTTTGAGTGTCATGTAGGGTCTGTGGGATATACAGAATACTTTCTGAGGCGGACCCGCAGGCAGTTTCTTTATCAGGTATTTAACCACTTCGTTTTGCGGGTCAGTCGATAGCTGGCAGCTGGCTTTTGCGCCATGGAATTGGGATGACTTTCGAAGTTTTCATTTCTAAGTTTACATATTTTTTGTCACAGCAGTCACATGCGAAGAAACAGGATCTAGGCAATGTGACAAAGGCCAGTAGAAGTGGTATGAATTCCTCTGCAGGTTGCCGAAGTGTTAGACAAAATAAAGTCGTAATGCCATGAAGAAGAGATTCCAATTGAGTCCGACTCAGAATGAGCATCAGGATTCGGACGTACCAACCTCAGTGAAACTCATTGACATTCAGAAACTGTACAGTTATTGAGAAAAAACCGACATGGCGAGTCTTTTGAATCTGAACCGTTCACCTGAGACCAGTGACATGATACAAATGATCGCTGGCAAACATTGATCAGTGATTAGTCTGGGTTTTCTCTGTTATTGAGTAACAATATTTCGTTCTACCCTGACTGTCTGTGACAGGCAGAGTCAGACTACAGCTTATCATAGCCTTTATATGTTTGCACACAAAGATTGAGAAAAAGGCTATTGGATGCGCTCTTAGTTGAAGTCTTATGACAGTAAGCGCACCACTTTCAGAATAGTACACAGAAGGCCATTCATGATTCTATCCAGTGTGATGGGTTAGCCAATGCAACTGTGACCAACGCATCTGTGACCAGGGTAATACAAAAGATTTTATTTCCAAACTCCATCCCAGTAAATTTATTATTTGTGTTGCTTTATCATTCGAGACGAATACCCCATGTGTACGAAGTTACACTACAGTATTCTCATTGCGTATATTAGACCGTAGTGATGGTCAGTCAGCAGGGAGACAGTATTGTCATGCTGACGTGTTTCATTGGAGTCTGACGATCTCAGAGAGGTCTGTCCATGCACCGTGACGTTGTAGTCTGTGTGTTGTGACATAATGATATTATGATCCAAAAAGCCGAAAATAGCCCTTCAGTTTGTTGTTAACTTAGTAACAAGCTACATCAAGTGTATCAGATTTCTTAGATTCATTCGCAGTTTGGATCGGTAGACGTGATAGTTTCGTTGTTGCAAAGTCGTAGATCAAAAAAAAAAAAGATGTTGTAATTGAGTACGACGTAGGGTCTGAAGGTTATGGAACCGTTTACGCGGCGTATTTATCGAGATGTTTTTTCTAGTCGTGACTTGGTTTTCTTGTTATCGATTCTCTTTCATGTGTTGGAGTCCAGCAAATATCTCACAGCATAAGTATTTGAAGTTGAGCAGGAATTCATGAATAGAAAAATATACAAAGTATAAACGTGAGGAACAAGCGAAGTCTGGTAAGTGGAACAGCCAGGCTCTCAGAACATTTCACGAGACAAGAATACGTTGGTTTTAGTCTTTTTCTCCATAGAATCATCAAGAACTGGCAAAAAGTTGAATGGTTTTTAGTTGTGAAGGGTTTTGCATCATAGTGATATATTACATGGCTAAACATGAAGGCCCAGGAACCTGAGGCAAGGTAGTCTCACCGAAGGCAAGTTTCAGCGTGGTCTGCAGTGTCGGATCATTGCATCGATGTTATGATCCGAAATCTTGACAAGGCCAGCTGTCGTCAGTGATATCAGGGACGCACTCAATAAGTTTGTCGAGTCGGTCTCCTTTACGTCAAAATTTGAATTGTATGCAATGCAGATTGCATTGCTAGTCCCAATCATATGCGTCATGTTAAGAGCTGTTTTGAAAGTCTGGAATCGAAGGAACGCGTGTTCGCCATATGATATGACTCGTCTAATCGGATCCGAATCGGAGAAGTGTATCGGTAGCGATATCCGAATCTATATGCCTTGTCTGTTAGCAGCGGGATAGCTCAGAGGTTGTGTGATTGTTGAGTGAAAGAAATTCATACTGAGGACATAACTCCAAAGTATTTTCTTGCGACAATTTTTTCTGACAAGTGTGTCAATCCTCTATGTATCTCTATTCTTTAAGGATCGTTATATTGTCCGTGTTCAAAGGAAATGTTGAAAGGAATTTCGAACATAATCAGCGATAATTGCAACCGATTTGCGACCACACGAAGCGATTGAGGCGCATTTTCATTTTGCGATTTGCGAGGGCGTATCTTTCATTTTGAGTTTGGGCATCATATGGAATGGATATGAGAGCGCATCTATCAGAGGTGACGCAAAGTTTGTTATTTCGGGAGTATCTGCATGGGCGTGCGACTTCTTTCTTCGAGGGCAGGACTGCTTTTTCCGAGAGCATAAACTCAGCGAATATGTCCGAGGGAGGTTTTCATGAATTCGACGGGCGTACATCCTGCAGCGTATCGTATGCGGTAAGTCTCATTGCAAGACCACAGCTTTCATGAACGTGGGTCTCCGTTAGCGTCGTTGAAATCATCCCTCTTACTGAAATCATTCCCCTCAGATGAATTCCTTAGCAATCTGACGAAACCATATTCATTGTCTTTCCCAAAATCCATCCCAGCAGTTCTCAATTCGCAATAGCAAAATCATCATTGATCTGCAGGCTTTTTCCAATTTTCGTTGAAGATTTGTTTCTGTTTGTGTTTCGTTCGATGACATTAGCGTCATATTCGATGGCAATGCCGCTCCTTTTCTCGCTTCTGGCCATGTTGCCAGTCTTAAACATTGTGTTTGTAGACGCGCGATTGACCGTGCCGTCTTCATACAGTGAAGGACCATTGGAATTGCCTACTGGTTCTTCGGGCCAGGATTTGTTGTCAAATAACGTGACAAACTCATCCGGCAGCTGGAATGTCGCCCCGCTGAACACGTCTCTTCCTGTGTCACGGTCAGACTCAGAGAAAAAAAATCTCGATGCTGTAGATTTGCCTTCTGAAAGCCGCGGAACGTTCTCACCTCCAATTGCACCAAAGAACTTGAAAATCCCATCATTGTTATCGCCGAAAGCTCCCCCCATGGCAATAGTAATACCTGGACCTTTACCAGGAACACCTCCAATTCCGGCGTTTCCTGCGCCATCACCGCCGCCACCTCCTGCAAGCCACAAAATTTCGAATGGGAATATAAGCTCACCTATACAGCTTGCGTCTTCCGCCCAACCACAACAGACATTGACAATAAAGCCAAATGCTGCTTTATCTCTATTTAATGTCACCAACAATGCTACCAGCAATGCTACCAGCAATGCCACCAATGACGTTGACGCATCACGTTTTGGGAATTTGCTGGACCACGCGGATGGCGATGAATTGCTTAAAAATAGGTTTGGAGCCATTGGCGGTCTGGTAGGTCTGGTCTTGTGTGGCGGGTTTTTCCGGCACTATATTTACCTCCGAATCATTCGCCCAATCATTCGTGGCATCCGTTTGCGCAAAGTTGAAGCTCGAGGAGTTCCCAGTCAGTCTCACGCAATAGACCAAGCCCGCGAAGCAACGGCTCAACGTACCTATCCTGGATGGACTTGGACATCCCTCTGAGCGCTAAAGTCCGCTGATGTTACATCCAACTGGATTTCTGGAGAAGATTCTTTGTTGTCATGTTGTATGATTTGTTTACGTTGAAAAAGTTTGAGTATTGTTGGAAACGATTTTCTATTTTAGTTTTCTTCTTCGTGTCGATATCCATAACAGCCTAAGTGTTGAAGGAGCCCAGGAGTCATGGTATAACAGCCTAAGTGTTGAATATCAAGTAGCTTCAGGGTCTGACCGAAAAGCTTCGGCCACACCTCATTGATTTGCCGATAAACGCACTAATCCGATTGCGTCACCAAAAAACTGTAGTGGTTCACCAAGTTACAGTAGACTGTAGCGGTGGGGATTGGTAGCGATCGACTCTGTCATACCGCATGTTTCGCCTGTGTAGCAGACTCGAGAGATTCGAAGCCATATTTTCAAAATAGTTTCTCAAATTGGTTTTGTTTTGCGTTTTGCAGGTATCACTCGTATTCTGAGAGAGAGGAATCCTGAAGGATGAAGTCAGTTCAAAAAAAAAAAAGAAGGATGAAGGAGATTGTGAGAAGTTGTGATCTCCACAGGTGTGTATTCAATAACTTTGTCGAATCGATGTCCTTGTTTTTTCGTGAAAATTCGAATTGGAAATTGTCATATGTATCGTGTATGTATTGCAGTGAGGCTGCCTCAGAGGCAGTTAAGAGAAAAGTTTGTCTAAATTAACGTATGTAGTGCAGTATTTGTCTTCCATATTTGCAGTGTAGTATCTGACATTGTGACTCCAAACGATATGTCACTTCGAAAGCAGTGTGATTCCAAACGATATGTCATTTGAAAGTGGTAAGCTCGAAGTCAAGCCTGATGCAACGGAATCATCGAGGCTCATCATGAAGGGCGTTTTGTGTTCATAAGTCCTTGCTTTATTGGAACTCGTTGCGTGGAAATGGAGATGTGTGAGAGCGTCGACGAGCATTTTCATTCTCTGAAGGCCTTTCAGGTATTTTATCCGGTTCCGTTCGGTATTGGATGTCATATGCGTCACGTACGGGAGCATACTAACCTCTCAGAAAGGATGGAAGTATTGGAGTTCGTGTGTGCGTATTTTTTTTTTCGAGGGCAATGATGTCAGGGGGCAATTCCGAGGGCTTTTTCGACAGATGCCACACCATTGCAAGACCATATCTTACGTGAGCACCTGAGAGCCGCAGCGACATTCAGATTATTCCTCTTCGATTCCTCTCAGCAGCAACGTGCACATCGTGAGAAGAAAACGGCCACTGACATATCCTAGTAACGTGGTTTGGATCTGATGACATTAGCGTCATTTTCGATGGCCATCCTGCCGTTGTTATCGGTCTTCGTTCTGTCATCGCTTGTCGATGCAGCGCCATTTCCAATCGTGGAAGGACACGGGGAAATGCCCAATGCGCAATTGCAGAGGCAGTTTCTAGGCAATCTGGATACGACGCCACCGGCTGTTCCAGCACCACCACAGCATGTAAGTCCATTGGCATTGCTAAGTCAATTGCCAGCACCACCTCCACTACCACCAAGTCCACCGCAGCTATTGCCAAGCGCCTCGCCTGCAAGTCCGCCTCCAGCACCACCACTGGTGCCAGCACGAAGTGCGCCACCATTGCCACCGACCCAACTTCGCCCAACGAGTGGGTTGCCTCCAACACCTCCAAGTCCGCCACCTCTTGTGCCATCACGAGTACCAGTGTCTGCTGACAAATCCGCGCCTGCTGACGTATCCGAGCATGCTATCGATTTGGGATCCGGGAATAATGCCTATGCTCAAGATGATGCCACCAGCATTACCACCATTAGCGCCACCAATGATGCTGGCGAATCCGAGTCCGAGAATTCCAAAAAGAAGTCCGAAAATTTAGCGACTCCTGAGAAAGACGACAATAATGACAAAGAGAAAGAACGAAGAGTGAGGAATTGGTGTATAGCAGGGGGAACTGTTGCGTTCATTGGGGTAGCATGGGGGTGTTTTTATCTCGACCGTCACCCGGCAGCTTTTGATAAACTCAAAACGTGGGGTCGCCGTGTGCTCAGACTTCGTCGAGAAGCGAAAGGCCCCGGGGAGTCTAACGCAGGAGACCCACAATTGGCAATGCCGTGAAGGTAAACACACGTATCATGGATACACTTTTGAATGCTAAAGTCCGCTGATGTTACATCCAGCTGGATTTCTGGAGAAGATTCGCTAGTGTCATCCAGTATATGATTTGTTTACGTTAAAAAACTTCGAGTACTATAAGCGATTTTTGATTTTTCGTGTCGATATCCCAGCCTAAGTGTTGAACGAGCCAAGGCAACATGGTATACCAGCCTAAGTGTTGAATACCAAGTAGCTTTTATTCTGACCGAAAAGCTTCGGCGCCTCCTTTTTTCGTCAGTCTGACTCTGTAATACAGTCAAGAGAGCTGAATCCGTATTTTTGCTTTGCACAGTAGTTATCAGTCGTATTTTTAGAGACAGAGAAATACCAGCATGCCAATTCTAATGAGAAAAGCAGCCTCAGAGTCGGGCAAGGTAGTAAGACGCCTCAAAGTGATATAGTCTTACCCCAGCGATGCAGTCTTACCAGAGGGGTATTATTATAGTCTCACGAAAGCGATATAGTCTTACCAAAAGGATGCTGCGTCGCCGTTTGTTGTGGGAAAAATCTCATGACTCCGGATATAATCTGGAGACAAGTGACAGGTAGCTCCAAAGTCATCGGATCTGAAGGGAATTATGAGAAATTATGGTCTCCTCCAGGTGTGTATTCAGTGACTTCACGTTCAGCGCTTCTAGGAGTGTATTCATTAAAATTTGAGTATCTTAGTCGAATCGGTCTTAATAAGCGAGTCGAATCGGTCTCCCTTGCGTGAAAATTTAAGTTGTCACTTCTGTGTATTGCAGAAAGTCGGTTAAAAAAAAAGACACCAGGTATAGCTTGTCCTTAGCGTATGTAGTGCGAAAGTCTCTGACATTGTGATTCCAGAAGATGCATCATGCGTCATCTTGAAAGTGGTGAGCTTAAAGTCAAGCCTGAAGCAACGGAATGAGTCAGATTCTGAAGGCTGTTCGTGATTTGTTGGTTTATCCAAATTCGATGCGTAGAAGTTGGGATATGTGAGAAGATCAGGACGGGAGAGCATCTCGAGGTTGCGAAGGCGTTTCAGGATTGCGTTAGATACGAAAGCATATTTATGCGAGGCGACGCAAAGTTTCTTCTGTCGGGAGAATCTGCAGCGGCAAGTAGTTTCCTTTTTTTTGAGAGCATGACTGCTTTTTTCCGAGGGCATAAAAAAATTGCAAGAGCATTTCCGAGGGCGTTTTCGATAGATTCTATGTCCATATGTTCTGCAGCGTAGCGCAAGCGGTAGCATTGCAAGACTACATCATATGTGAGTCTCCGAGAGCCGCAGCGTTACTGAAATTGTTCCTCTCTGTCTCAGATTTATTTAATTATTGAACTTCAAAGCAACGACACAATGTTTTCCTTCAAATCCATTGCATTACTTACCGCGCAGATCGTGAGAAGAGAATCGCGATTGACATATTTTCGTTGAAGATTTTTTTCTCTCTTTTTTTCGTATTGCAGTGGTATGATGACATTAATGTATTTCTCGATGACCATGCTGCCGTTGCTATCGGTACTCGTGGTGTTGCCAGCAGATGCAGTCACAGTGCCATTGGCATTTCCAATCGCAGAAGGACAGAGTGCAGCGGCAGCGTCGACAGGACACAGCCAGGGTTACGGCAGGTGGTTTCCTGGCACATTTGAACAGGAAAGCCATTGGAGTTTTATTCTCCAGCCGGCAAATTTCGTTTGGCGACGGCTGAGTGAGATTCTGGCAGGGAAAGCTGGAGTAGTAGAGACTCCTGCTAAACCTCCGCCAATTTCGCCAGCAGCATTACTACCGCCTGGCGTCTTGCCACCAGCATCACCGCCGAGTCTCTCGCCGCAAAATCTGCCGCCTCCAAAGAATCGGAGTGCCGCTCCACCTGCACCACTTCCATTGCCTCCAAGTCCAGCTCCAGGGTCGCGTGACATGGCGCCTCCACAACCGTATGGCCCATCGCAAAGACCACCTGGGCAGCCTGGTCCCCCGGTTGCCCCATCACCTCCAAGTCCACCACCTCCAAATCCACCGTCTCTTGAACAATCACCGGCGCCAATTCCACCACCTCCAAATCCACCACCTCCGAGCCCGCCTCCTCCGAGCCTGCCGCCTGCAAGCCCGCCGCCTGCAAGCCCGCCGCCTACAAGTCCGCCACCTCCAAGCCTGCCACCTCCAGGCCTGCTGTTTGCAATTCCACCACAATCACCGCCGCAATCCGGGAATTCGTATGCGCCGTGGGCTGTTTCGGGTGTTGCATGTGTTTTCCTACTTATAATCGTTGGCTATTGTCTCCGCGTGCCCTCTATGTTATCTTCTCGATTCGGATCCCACTCACCCGGTGACTCGCATGAGGCTGAGGCACAACACCACGCCCCGCCCAGTACAAGTACCTTGGTTGCTACCAGAGCAGTGAGGTAATGATTCGATCACCCAAATCTGCTGAAACAGTTTTACCATTCTATTCCGTTGGGCACGAAACAAAACTAAACTAAATTCTTCGTATTTGAAGAAATCCATAACAAGCCTGGCCAACCGATATGCAGTGCACAACAAGAATCGACTCGGAACGAGTCAACATGGTATACCTGCCTAAGAGCTGGAACCCCAGTAGTTTTTGCGTTTCAATTCTTCATACCGAAATTCATACCAAACATGGGCAACATGGTAGTAATTTTCAGCCTAAGTGTTGGAAACCAAGTAGTTTTGGCGTATGACCGAATATCTTCAGCTCCTCATTGATTTATCGTCGATATCGAGTGATTGACTTACAATTTTACCGTTTGCGTAAACTGATCTTATAATATTTACGTGTAAGTCTCAGCATCTTGAAATGTGTGTAAGTCCAAGTTAACGTATAGCATGACGTTCATTAACTTAAGTTTGAGTCTGAATTAGTGTATAAGTTTATAACAGTGCAACACCACAATGATGCCAGAAGATGTATCATGTTGAAAGCGGTTTTGAATAATGGGACTCGAAATAGCGGAAGAGTGATTTCACAAGGCCAGCGTGTTCGTGATTCGGTGACTTCTTCTAATTCAATTTATGGCTCGGTGATTCGGCAGATGTGTCACACGATAAGTGGACGAGCACTAGGAAAGTAAATTTTGTGAGACTGCGATTCGCCTCCTGTGGGGCGTGCTAGGCAGTAACAGTTAATATTATGCGAGGGCCCGGAGCGGGGATGGCGGTGGGTGCGGGAGACTCGAGAAGAGGAAAATGGCAGGGCGAAACGCCTCCGGACGAAGGCGGACGGTGTGTCCGCGAGCCGCGCGGTTGCGTGATATCATTCCGGCGGCCGTATCGTGATCGGCACGCGCAGACTGCGTTCGCTAGCTAATCTAAGCGCAGGCGCGGGCAGCGATCGCGCGCCGCGTCATTTCTCGCAAAATTTGGCACCAAGTTTCTGGCGTATTAATTCGCGGCGCAAATTAATCCATCGCGCGGCCGATAATTTGGCGCGCAGGAGATCACTTAGCGCGCATAATGTCGCCCGCATGGGGTGGCTCGCCTGGTTTAGGTTGTGCGGTTTGTGCAACTTCTCGCGTATAATTCAGCGCGCAGAATTTAGCCCCCACGTTTTAGTTTGCAGAGTTTGCAGCGGGACGCGCATATCTTAGCTCGCAGAAAAACGAACGGACGCGCCAAGTGTGTGGACAGATGATATATAAAAACAGCGGACGGATGTAAACAGCAGACAGAGATAAAAACAGCGGAAGACATATTAACAACAGAGGACGACACAACAAACAGAGGACGACACAACAAACGGCGGGCGACATAACCAACAGCGGACGACATAACGAAACAGCGGACGACATAACGAAACAGCGGACGACATAACGAAACAGCGGACGACATAACGAAACAGCGGACGACATAACGAAACAGCGGACGACATAACGAAACAGCGGACGACATAACTAAAACAACAGCGGACGACATAACTAAAACAACAGCGGACGACATAAGTAAAACAACAGCGGACGAAAACGGCGCGCGGTAAGTCCGAACGTAATCCGCTTGTCTGGCGTGGAATGTTGTGGATGGTTCCGCGATAGATTCGGGCGATTCGGCGCGAAATTGTGCATCAAAACGCGCCAGGCAACGCGTGAACGTTGCAGACGACGGGTTTCTCTTCTTCGAAAAAATGACGAAAACGGCGCGGATGAATTACGAACGTAATCCGCTCGCCTGGCGTGGAATGTTGTAGGTGGTTCTGCGATAGATTCGGGCGATTCGACGCGAAAACGTGCGCCAAAACGCGCCAGGCAACGCGCGAACGTTGCAGCCACCGCGGAGGGATTTGCTTTCGAGAAAATAACGAAAACGGCGCGGACGAATTCCGAACGTGAGCCGCGGACGAATTCCGGACGATTTAGCGCGCAGAACTGGACGGATTTTATGACGTTTGTTATGGCGTTTGTTTATGCATTGATGGCTATGGCGTTTCTTGATTTTATGACGGACGACGTAACTTTTTATGACGGACGACGTAACTTAAGTTTTTATGACGGACGACGTAACTTTTTATGACGGATGACGTCCCTTTTTATGATGGATGACGTAACTTTTTTATGACGGATGACGTAACTCTTTATGACGGATGACGCAACTTTTTATGATGGTTGTGATGTTTTTATGACGGTTGTGACGTTTTTATGACGGTTGTGACGTTTTTATGATGGTTGTGATGTTTTTATGATGGTTATGACGTTTCTTGTGACGTAAAAAACGTCATAAAAAACGTCATAAAATCCGTCATAAAAAGCGTCACAAAATCCGTCATAAAAAACGTCATAAAATCCGTCATAAAAAACGTCATAAAATCCGTCATAAGAAACGTCATAAAATCCGTCATAAAAAACGTCATAAAATCCGTCATAAAAAACGGCATAAATTCCGAGCGTCGTCCATATACTAATAGGTGATTCTCATTTTCCAGCGGCATTTTCATTTTCAAATATCTCTTTGATCCGGTTCGGCGTTGTATTATGTGTTAGGCACGGGAGCATATGGATAAGGGCGTGACTAATCTTCTCGGGAGCATAAGCATCAGATGCCAAATTTACCGAGGGCGATCCGGATAGATTGCAAGTCCGTATGTTCTGCGGCGTATTTAGACTTGGTGTATTCAGTGCAAGACCCTATCTTACCTTTTTTCGCAGATCTCCGAGAGCGTCTCTTCAGGGCGTTTTTCTCTCACATGAATTTCTTATCGATGAAAGACTCGCTAGCAACAAGATTGTGTCCAGCATCTTCTTCAATTTTCCATTGCGGCAGCGTTCAATTTCGTGAAAAGAAAATCTTCATTGACTTAGTTACGGTTGAAGATTTCTTACGGTTGAATATTTCTCTTTTTGACCAAAAACAATGACACTGACGGCATATTGTATGGTGAAGCTGCCGATATTCTCGACGCTGGTGTTGGTGCCAGTGATTGTCGATGCAGCACCCCCAGCAGCGCCTGGCTCATTCAAGCCTCCGCAAATTCCGTCGCCAACAGTGACGCCGCCAATTATTATTGCACCGCCACCCAGTCCACCACGTCTTCCAAAGCATTTCCTGGAAGGTCTGTCTCCTCCTCCGCCACCCGTACTATCACCGATTCATCCCTCAGGCTCACTTCTGCCTTTGCGATCACCTCCACAGGGTGCGCCGCCAACGCCATCCGTGTTGGCACCAAGCCCGCCCCCAACAGGGCTAACTCTCTTGTCACGAAGTCCGTCGGGCCCGCCACCACAGACAAGTATGCCGCAACAACCAATAACGCATCCAAGCCCGCTACTTCTTAAATACTCATCAAGTGGCAATCCACTTTTACCGCCACCAAAAAGCCCGTCACCTCCGGCAGCACCTCCGTCATCACCTCCGGCATCACCTCCGCCAAAGTGGCAAAAACTGCCGCTGTGGAAAAGAGTGCTGTTTATCCTTGGCGGCGGTGCCGTTATCCTTGGCGGCGGTGCCGCGGTGACTTGTGTCTCTGTTCCAATATATTTAGCAGGCCATGCCTGTGTCGAAGCCTGTGCCAGCAGGTTCTGTCCCAGCTGCAGCAGCAGCTGGTTTGGATCTGACTCTGATTGAACATGTCAAACCGTATCATAGTACTCTCCTTCAACTTGATTCGGTGCAGTTATTGGGCGGCAGGGTTACTAGACGTTCGATCTCGAGGACGAACATTTTTGTAGATTGCCTTCTGGTCTGCTGAAGATGCGACATCGTCATGTGACTAAGTTTGCGTATTCCAACCGTTTGAATTTTGCGTACCGATATCCCATCCATGAGTCCAGGAAGATGGACCAATTGTGGTTAGTATGACAACCTAAGAGTTGTATACTAAGTAGCTTTTGATGTCTACACAGATAGTGTCTACATATGTATACCAATTTATGTTTGAGTATTCTACTCCTTTCAAAGGCCCTTTGGGCACAAAGCAAAACAATGCAAAGCAAAATTTTTGATACCGATAAGTATCCAAAACAAGTCTGCCCAACATGGTATTCCAGCCTAAGTGTTGAATACCAAGTAGCTTTAGCGTATGACCGAATATCTTCGGCTCCGCATCAATTTACCAAATGATTGACTTACAATTTTACCGTTTGCGTAAGCAGATCTTAAATATTTACGTCAAAATTTGAACTGTCTGTAAGCCTAAGCTAACGTGTAGTAGTGCATGATGAATCATGATCATTACCATAGTTTTGAGTCTCTAAATTCACGTATAGAAGTGCAGTATGGTTGAGACAAGCGTCTTCAGAGGAGGTAAGGCAAGGCAGTTACACAAAAACAAACACCAGTACAAGCGCAAAATCATTATGATGCCAGAAGGTGCATCATTTTGAGAGCTATTTTGAAAGGCGGGACTCAATGCAACGGAAAGAAAAAGCGTGTTCTTATCGTGATTCGGGGTTCTATAGGCTCCAACTCAATTCATAGTGCGGCGATTGGGCAGATTTGCGAGGCGATAGTAAGTAGCTAAGACGAGCATTCTCATATTCCGGCGGCATTTTCATTTTCAAATATCTCTCTGATCCGGTTCGGCATCGGATTATGTGTTAGGTGCGAGAGTATATGGATAAGGGCGTGACTAATCGTTTCGGGAGCATAAAGTCAGAGAGTATTTCCGAGGGCGATTTCGATAGTTTTGCTGCGGCGTATTTAGATTTGGTGTATAATTTCAGCGCAAGACCATATCTTACCTTTTGGCGAAGGTCTCCGAGAGCGTTGTCATTGATGAAGTCCATATCAATTTCAAAGCAACGATATTATGATTGTGTCCATCTTCTTTTTCAAATTCATTGCAGCAGTATTCAGCTTGTGGTATTACTGAGAAAAACGTCATCGACTTACTTTCGTTGAAGCTTCGTCTCTCGCAATATTTCGTAGTTGCCTGGTTCGATAGACCAGCACGAACAGTTGCGAACAGTTTCTCTTTTTGATCAGAAAACAATGACATTCGCGTCACATTGGATGGCAAGGCTCTCGGTTCTGGCGATGTTGCCAGTCATTGTCGATGCCGCGCCGTTCCTCCTCTCAATAGCGTCAGGCCCATTCGGTGTCCAGTCTGCGCAAATTCCGCCGCCAACAGTGACGCCGCCAATTGCGCCACTACTAAGTCCGCTTAGCGTAGATTTTCAAACTCTTTCCGAAGTAGATCTACCTCCTCCTCCTCCGCCACTCGTGGTGCTACCGAGTGAGCCGAACTCACTTCTGGCAGGCTCTCCGCGAATGTCTGTGCCACCGAAACCACATGTGTTGCTACAAAGTCCACCACCAACGGCAAGCATGCTGCCGCTACCAAATTTAACGCAACCAAAAACCGACCTTCCTCCCTCCGAGGGACCCTCAGCGTCGCCACTAGGAAAGCGACTAGGAAACCCGCAAAGACCACCTCCACGTGTCACGGCATCACCACCATCACCTCCACCATCACCTGGAAGCACAAAGGCTAAGGTCAACACCGGAAAAAACACACTGGCGGCACAAGTGGGCTCAGGTTTCGGTATAGGGATCGGTTTATGCCTAATAGGGTCCGTAGTGGTTTCGTGTTTCCGCAATTCCTGCCCAAGTTTTTTTGTTCGAAAGATAATTCCAAAAGAGACTCATGCAACACACCAAGTTCGTGTTACACGGACTTTTCATGGTGTTGTAATGAATGTATTGAATGACTTGAATGATTATTGATATGATCGCCAAAATCCAGATATGATCCAGAGAGAGAAACCTAAGTCACAGTGTTTGGATGTCACATAAGTAGGATCCAGTTGGATAAGATGTGATATTGTTGCGACTGGGTTTGAGTATGTGACTAAGTTTGAGTATGTGACTAGGTTTCAAGTTTGAGTATGTGACTAAGTTTGAGTTTTGCAACCGATTCAATTAATTTTTACGTGTCGATTTTAATTAAATTTTCATCCAGTTGTGTCGACTGACTGGCATAATTTCCAAATTGTTATTAAGGATTCGGAGCACGGTGCTAATTTAAATGCGCCATGGTGCAGCCGAGAGTTGTGAGCCAAGTAGTTTCTGAACATTGACAAGTGGTCTCAGCATCCCATTGACTTTCCGAAAATCAATATCAGAGTCTCCTTACAGCCTACAGGCGTTATCGGTAGTGAACCACCAAGTCAAATTAGTCAAGGTGGGGATTGGTAACGATCGGATCCACGTTGCGTCTGAATACTTTACAAGGAAGAGATTGGAATGAGTTACGTTTTGCGTTGCGTTTTGTTGTCTAAGTGGATTAGAAAACATTTTTCTTAGTGTATTCTGAAGCTTCCACCAAAGACGTGCTAACACGTGACCGTGATATCATGGTGTAGGAGCGCATAATTTTGGATGCAGTGCAACATTGAGTGTTTCAGAGGTAGTAAGTGTTTCAGAGGTAGTATTGTGCTTGCCATATATGATGTACATGCCAATTGCGCCGCAGATTCGAGACAGTGATTTTTAATGAGGTCGTCTCATCTGACATATCTATGTATACAGTATTATGGCCGCATGGTAACAGCATTTCCTATCATGGTAAAAAGCAACCTCATGGCACAGTGGATCATAAAAAATGTGATCTCTTTACGTGAAAGAATATAACAGTATCACGAAATGCATTATAATTATTTTTCGAGAAGAAGAAGTATGATTTAGCATATCAACGGAATTGTGTATTGCTGTTTTGAAACCAAAGCTAAAGGTCCAGAATGATGAAGCGTGTTCGTGATTGGCGATCTCATTCGATGTTGAGAATTCACTCGTTGACTTATTCCAATGCGATTTGTACAAACGTGTTGGCAGCGATTTTGGAACCTGCATGTCAACAATTTTTTCTCTTTTGGCATGCATATACTACGGTGGCAAGTCGGCCATTCAAAAGCTCCATTGCGTTTCGGGATTTCAGATATAATCAGCGGTGAGTCATATCTCAGATAGTTTTGTTTTCCAATCGAGTTACCAAATCTTTTGTCAATGATGGGCGGCATCAGTCATGTTTTCCAATTTAAAAAGTAGTTTTCTTCTCTCCCATTGTCAATGGCAGTGCTTTCCCAAGACAATTTCATGATCTGACTCTCCCTGAGTCTGACCTCTTTTTTCACAGGAGCGAGACCGGAAAGTCATTTTCTGTACGTGTCCTGAAGACAGAGCTCAGTCGTAAGTATTTCCGATTTTTGTGTGTTGCTGTCTTCATACTTAAGAAAAATGCCCCCGTCAAGAGTCATTGTCAGAGAAAAGCGACGCCTATGGGGCTCTGTCCTGTTTTTATGGAAGTCCAATATCTTCTGGAAGTCCAATATCTTCTGGAAGATTGCTCAGTTGAGCACTATCCCAGCGAATGGCCACATGGATGTACGTGTTACAAAAGACATTGCCAGAACGGAGAAAGAAGCAGACCACATTATCAACGAAACTGTCAGGGGGAAGAAAGGAGCAGACCACATTATCAACGATACTGTCAAAAGCGAGGAAGATCCTGAGGAAGTCAGAGGCCAGGACGCTCTCAGAGGCCAGAAAGAGGTGAAAGAAGCCTCAGAGGTGAAAGAAGACTCGCAAGCCTTAGCTTCGCAAGAGGTGAAAGAAGACTCCAAGGGTTGGAAAGAAAACACATCTAATTCATCGAAAACATTCCTGAACGTCGTTCAGAACGAGAAGTCAAAGTCTTTGACAGAGACATTCTTATCCGAGGAGACGAAAAACAAGACTAAAAACATACTTGCAAATGATGAGGATGCTGCAGGCGCGGAAAAACAGGTCAGAGATGGAGAAAAACAGGTCAGAGACGAAGAACAAGACGTGATACACAAGCAAAAGCAGAATACAAGAAACAAAGATAACCACGTGGCAGGTGAAGATAAAGAGGTCCGACGAGACGAACTCAAACAGGTGAGTGATGAAATGAAACAGGTCCGAGACGAACAAATGCAGGCTAGACACGAACAAATGCAGGTTAGAGGAGACGAAGAGAACGCCGTGAATGAGAAAGCGAACGCCGCGGAAGACGCAGAAAATCCGGTCAGATACGTCCCCACATCGAGTGAGCAGGAAAGAGCAAACAAGCGCTTCCGGATTTCAGCGTATATTTGTGGCGCAGCGTTGCTAGGTGTGTGTTTGTCTTACGTCCTGCAGCGGTTTTGGATACGCAGGCTTGACAGAGACCAAGACAGGCTTGACAGAACCGGACTTGGTGGCGGTGCAGGTCCAGATGCTACCAATTATCGCCGTAATCCAGACGGCCCGGACGGCACGCAGAACGGGAACTTACTACCAGACGGCTCCCAGAATGGAAATCCACTACCAGCGAGCGGCTCTCAGAATCATGCTTCACACGGAAGACTGGGCTCTAATCGTACACCGCTGTTGGTTGATGCTTGAGGAATGGTTGTTGGTTGATCCGTGAGGAATGGACAGATAAAGTGGGAATAGATCAAATGGATGAGTTCCTCTTCGTTATCACTTAATTAACCGATAGGTTTTGTTCAACAATTCAGAACACATTTGTGAGAAAGCCATACTTTCAGAAAGGCATATTCAGTTTCGCAGCTTTAATGCCAAAATTTTTTTGGAACGCCAAAGATTCGCCAAATCATTGCGCCGATCATGCTGGTAGTCACCAGTTCTTTCTCTCAGGGAAGGATCTATTACAGGGAATCCTTGTAGTAACATCATGCTATAGGACTATTGTTGTCACAGTTCAACATTATTTGTCTTTGTTCACACGTGACTAAGCTTGCATTTTTTGTCCTTGTTCACACTAAGCTAAGTGTATCATTTGTCTTTGTTCATGAACATATGTGTTTCGGCAAGCGGTGTGTTGAGTGTAATCGGCAAGCGGTGCAGTCGCAGGTAGAGAATTGCGTTATGTTTCGAAAAGATCCTCATTCCCATTTTTTCGCTTCTGATTCAAGGAGGGTATCAAGAGTCTGAAGTTCAGAACCTCAATGAGAATGTCGTGTCCATTGACTCCGTTGTCTAGGATTCGTTTGAATTCCTGGCTGATTTCCTGCTGCATGTTCATGCAGAAATGGTTGGCACATGACTTATGTCAAAACGATGACTCAGATTGCCATGGTCACATGGAGCACAGTACTATGGTTGATGGCAAAAAGATTTGGAATACACAAGAAGCGCACCGTATCGAATTATCATCCAACAGCGAGGAACAAGCTGAATCGCCGAAGAATCTGAAGAAGGAGTCCGAAATCAGAAGCGAAGAAGCTGAATCGCCGAAGGAGAAGTCCGAAATCAGATGCGCAGACCGGTGTGTGGATTCGGAAAATTCCAGATCAGTCAACAATAATGAGTTGGACAGTACTGCCCAGGAGAACGCGGTGGCGAGCCACCATCAGAGGATTTGTTCCAGGAACGATGTCAGTTCATGCGATGCGGTCATCGGGAAGCCAAAGGATTTCGATCCAGCACCAGGTGTTAACACTGATCAAGCAGACAACGGCGAGAAGTGTTCTCACTCGAAGACGGATCGATCGGACCGGAACAAGGAGAGTGATACATCAGAACAAAACGAACAGAGTAATCCATCAGACCGTAGCGAGAAGAACGATAAAGCATACAGTGATCCTGTAAATTCGGCAAATTTTAATTTGCAGAACACCCAGATAGACGAGACCGCCAAGCATAACTTCAATGTCGCAGGTGTTGCCATTTTACTATCCATCGTTCTCTGCTGTGGAGTCTGCGGATTCGCGGTGGCAGTATGTTTCACAAGGGGTTTGGACTCCCTTGTTTCCCGTAACGTTTGACTTCTTCTTGAAGGTTTGCAACAAAATCAAGTATGATTTTCAGTTTATCGCTTTCAGCATGGTGATTTGTTTATGCGGTAGGATGCCGCAAAAGTCATCGTGAAAAAGAAAGAGAGCTGCAATTCACATTGCATGACAGTGCACAAAATAACATAACGAAAATACAGTGCCAATAGCATAGCGTCAATATTGCATTACCTACCATATAGCGTCAATATTGCATTACCTACCATTGCCAATAGCATAACGTCAAATTACCTACCATATGACGTGAAGTTTTACCTACCATATGACGTGAAGTTGATTCTTCCTCTTACATGCGGCGACCCAGTGCCAAAGCTTTATTCTCTCTTTTACGTAATTTAAAGCTACTTTTTCGGATGCCACAGTGTCATCCAAAGCATTCGAATCGGATTTTACAATGTCATATGTACAGTTACAGTTTCGTATTACAGTTACATTGGGTCTGGCCCTTTGCAGCGTGTAGGCCCAGATAATTGAACGAAAATGCGTGATGTTCTTCGTCCTCTTTTTTCGAAGGGATTTCCTTTGTAAGTTTGAAAGCAGCAAGGCAGCAGCGAGCTTTTATTTTTCGGGGTTTGTTGCATGCATTGACGCAGGTTGACAATGATTTTTTTGCGGCTGAGTTTCAACGGTCTTTCAATGCGATTTCTGCGTTTCGTACCGAACAAGGCTAGTGTTGGTTTCTGATTCCATCAATCTCTATCATCGATCGCAGGTGAGGTTTCTCATGTGATTGGATTGTGGTTGCCAGTAGTAATTGAAAAGCATGGCATTCTTGTGGAAGCGTAGGGAATTCAATTTCCTGAGGAAATTCAATTTCCTGTTCGGTCTGACCGTCTTCATTGTAAGGCTGCGTCAGTGCGATGGGTACAGCGTTAATTCTGATTCAGTTTGGGGGAGCGGTTTTCGAGGCAAGAGTATTGCCACTGGTTCTCAAGGTAAAGATGCCGACTCCCTACCGGGGACAACGGTGAGCAAATCCAATCAAGCTGCAGAAGAAGACGGTGGGATAACAGTAACAGCGGAGGAAACCAATCGGAGTACGAAAGGACCGGAGGAACCCGGCGGGAGTACAGCGACTGTCACGGAGAGGAAAGACGAGGTCGGCAACGAAGAACAGGTCGGAAGCGAAGAACAGGTCGGTAGAGGAGATAAGGCTGGAGTGGAAAGTGACAAGCAAGTCGCATCGGAAGATGACCAACAGATCAGAGTTGAAGATGAACAAGCTGGAAACGAAAAGAAGCAAGAGACTGAAGCGAAGAATGAGCGCTCGATAGAATCCTCGCTTTCTTCAGATAATCACGATGACAAGAAGAAAGACACGGAACAACAAACAGCGCGCCGTTCCGAAAGACAAAGAATCCATCACCCGTCAAAAAACCACGATGACGCAGAAAGACAAACAACACGCCGCCCGTCAAAACAGCACCCGTCAAAAAACCATCCATCAGAACAGGGAAAGAGTCACCATCCCGCACAGGTGTTCGGCATCGGAGCGCTTGCTGGTGTTGTCGTATCGATGCTGTTCTATTCATGGAAGAAAAGAGGCGAATGCTTGTTTGAGTTTTTGACTGGTCGGAAGTTTCATCTTGATAACAACAGACTCACAGAAAATAATGCCTGTAACTCTGATTCAGCAGGAACCACAGCAGGAAATGAAAGAAATATTGTCCCTTCCGAGAGCGCTTCTGAGAGTCTCGATATGAATTCCGACAGTGCGGAATCACTATCTGACGACGTGTTTTTCGACGCAGAAGTGGAATCACTATCTGACGTGAGAAGTGACAGGCTAGTAGTAGATATAAGAAGTGACAGGCTAGTAACTCCGAGAAGTGACAGGCTAGTAACTCCGAGAAGTGACAGGCTAGTAACTCCGAGAAGTGACAGGCTAGTAGTAGATATAAGAAGTGACAGGCTAGTAACTCCGAGAAGTGACAGGCTTGTAACTCCGAGAAGTGACAGGTTAGTAACTCCGAGAAGTGACAGGCTAGTGTCTTCTGACAGGCTATTATCCCCCGAACAAATGTCTCCCGAAGAGATTTTTGAATCGGTTCAAGACTTGGTAGATTTCAACGGAGGGAGCAACAGAGGGAATTCAGCTTCCACCGCTTCTGGGAGTCGCTTTGCAACAGAAGGCTTTGGAAATGGAGATGACGATGCTAATGGAGATGACGCGAATAGAAACAGTGCTACTCCTGCTGGTACTCATGCTCTTCGTATCAATGAAACCCAATCAGTCACTCCGTTGCGTCTGCCGCCTCAGCCATTGCGAAGGACGAGTCAGCTTAGGTATCTCATGACCAGAAGCCTGACGAGAAGTGCCTCGGATCCCAATGTTACAGCCCTACACTCTTCTTCGTCGACACCCAGTGTGAGAAGTGAAGATCGCAACAACAGAGCCCGTGATGATATGAACATTGAAACATCCAGCTCCCGCCTCGCAAGATACCGCGATCTGTATTGTGGATGTCACCACCGGGATAGCATCGTTCTTCTTTCGAGAAATGGCAGTGTCTCTAGAAATAGTGATAGTTCAGAAGTCTGCGGAATCGATTATGATGATTGTAACCAGGAGAGTGCAGGAGAGAGCGCAGACGAGCATCACGATGTCGTTGGGTCATCTGAGCGGAATGTCGTATTTGAGCGAAAGCCGCCCAGCTGTTGCCGCTTCTTTGTAGAGCAACGCGGCCCTGATATGAGATTGCATACAAGTTCAACCCCAGAAGCCGACACTCACGTCAGGGTGTTGCCGAGGACCTTTAGAGTGGCCGCACCCAGAGTGAGACTCTCGAATTCAAGCCTCTTGCGCTCAACGAGGCTTCCGAATACTAATAGTTTGAAAACAGGCATGACCCAACGCGCCAGGCTCCTCCCAGTGAGAAGGTCCCAACCTTAGGGTCAAAAGAAATCGGGATGAAAAAAGAAGTCGAGTGATGTCGATGCACAGACTCTCAGAGTACAAATTTTCAGAAAACACATTTTCAGAAAAGGTGCAAAAAATCTAATGAAGGCAGTCATGTCGTCACAAAAAAGTTGAAAAAAAACAAAAGACATACCATGAAAAACATGTAGCGAGTGCAATTAAGTATAGGCAAAAAGCCAGTGTCACAACAGCTTGAGAGAATTACATAAGTAGCGAGTGTCACAACAGCTTGAGAAAACTACATAAGTAGCGAGTGTCCCCACAGGCCCAGAGAATTACATAGCGAGTGTCGTCACAGGCATAGTAAAGTTAGTAAAGTACGTAGCGAGTGACCAATGAATGGCGAAAGTCTTCGCCACATCGAGCACTTGCGACGCATTAATTCATTTTGAGATCTTGTCTGAGTCACAGCCTTGTCTGAGTCACATCGGCAGTGACAATCGGAACGCTTGGAATTTTCATTGGGAAGTCCCACATCATGACCATAGTCGACATGACGTTATATGGCCCATATCATGACAATTGTCATAGTTCAATGATGTTATGACAATAGTCGACATGAAGTTATGGCAATCGATGTATGTCCTTGGTTCATTTCATTATTTGGTCGTATTTCAATCCATGGCGTGTTCGTATCGTTTTTTTTTTTGAGCGTGGGTTACTTACCGTTTTGAATTTCCAAACGGCGTAAACTTGGTGGAACGGCAGTTGGTTCGCAGACTGTTGCAGCTCGTATTGAATCTCTCGCAGTTCGGCACATACGCAGGCGTTGCAGCTCGTATTTTCTCGCAGTTCGGCACATACTCTGGACTTCATTTTCGAAGCATTCTTTCCATTCAAAGCATTCGTATTGGAGCCGTGAAGTCAAAAACGTTTTTTTTTTTTGAAAAACTTAGCTATTATGGGAAGGCGAAGTGGTAAGATCCTCTTGTAATGAGCTGAGCTGAGTTGAGCTCAGCTACATGCACATAAGTACGTCTTGACGCGTCTCAGTACGTCTAGACTATCACACTCAGTGAATGATATCTGAATAATCAAAATTGCCAGGTAATGACTTTTTCCACTTTTTTCCCATAGATTCTCTGTTTCCAAAAATGATGTCTTTGTTTTTGAGAGTTGTAGTCGCAGCCCAAGCTATATGGGTCACCGAAGGAGCTGCAGTGGCATTGGAAGCGGAATTGGCAGCAGAAGCACTACTAGCAGGTGAAAGAGCTGCGTCGACAGCCGAAGCAGCGCAAAGACCTGATATAGAACAAGTCAACAAGAAAACAGGCACTGATACAGAACAGTCTGTGAGTGACAGCACTGTCAATACTATGGACGCCAATGAAGAATCAAGGTCGATGAAGAATCAAGAACTTACATTCTTGGCAGTGACGAAGCAAGGCCATGAACGATCGATGTTGGACAAAAAGGCAGAAAAACAGATTGAGAACAACAACCAAGACAAGTCCCCAGCACAAGCTGCAGTGGAGCAGTCCAATGAACAAGAGGCAGCAATGGAGCAGTCCAATCAACAACAGGTGGACCAAACGAAGACAGCAGCTAAACAGCCGGTGAGCGAGAATCCTAAACAGCCAGCAATCGAGAATCCTAAACAACCAGCAATCGAGACTCCTCCGCAACAGAATCCGTCGCGGAACAATCTGTTGAAGACGGAAACTCAACAGAAAACTCAGGATCATGAAGAACAGGACAAAGGACAGGAGAATCATCCTCAAGTAGACAAACAGGGCGATCAGCCTCGAGTAGAAAAACAGGACACTCATCCTCATCCAGTAGACAAACACAACGAAAATCAGCAACAGAACGAAAACTCACAACAACACACCGAACACAAGAAAGTACACCATTATTATCAACGTCAACATCCGCAATACACTTTCTGTCAGGAACATCCCGTATTCTGTGACGAACATCCGGACTTTCTGGAAAGGCATCCCGAATTGGTCCCCGAACAGAGTACTAGATACGCCCGCAAATTCAACGATCATCCTGAAGTCTACCTCGTAGGTATGGGTGGGTTTTTTTTTGCGATTATCTGTACTCTTCTTGGGATTGTGCTCTATGGCAACTCGTCAGTCTGTCATGGATGTAAAGAAGGGAGAGGTAGTAGTGAAGGAGGGAGAGCTAGTGCAAGTCCTAGTTCGAGTCGTAACAGTTTCTCACAGAATCGTAATAGTTTCTCACAGAATCGTAATAGTTTCTCACAGAATCGTAATAGTTTTTCGAATCGTAATAGTGCTATTATTGGCACTGGTAGAGGTAGTACTGGTAACTTCAAAGCTGGCCGGAATGTTTCTGCTGGTATGTTTCCCAGTGCACAAGGACTTCCGAATCCATCTAGAAACTCTAGGACTCACAAAGCACCAGGAGCACAATTAGATAGGGTCCAAGACCATAGGGCTGCCAAGTTAAACTTACTGTTGTAGGGTTTAGTTGCTGTTGTAGCGCTAAGTTGCTGTTGTAGGGTTCATTTATTGTTGCTGTAAAGTCTGTTTTAAAGAGAAATGAAAAAAGTCTGATGGATACATTGTCAAGGTTGACTACATGTTTGAAAAGTCTGTGTGATACAAGCCTAGTAGGTTGACTACATCTAAAGTCTGTGTGATACAAGCCTAGTAGGTTCACTACAGGCCCAAGACAGGTTCAGAAAGGGAGACAGGTTTAGAAGAATTGAGCCAGAAGAATGGGTGTGATCTGTTCACAGGATAGTGTTGGAGTACATAAGGAATGGGTAATGATGTGATTTTTCGTTCCGCCGAGATAGATAGTCCGGCGCGAAATGACATTCCGGTGCGAAGTTTTAGGGTCAACCATCATTGGAAAAGTTTCCTTCTCATTTCAAGTGAATTTTAAAGAAGCTGCGCATAGGCCTCGTTCTCATTTCAAAAATTCAAGTTTAATCATTGTCGCGAGTTATTGTGTCTCGCCTTACTGTGATAATTTTCGAATCCATAATCATCGATATGATTTGCAATTTTGCTACCCCCAGATAGTCCTAGTCACTGTCTCTAGATTGAAACTGATTGAAACATGTCTCGTAAGTAAATTCGTAATGATAATCATACCCCCGAGTGGGATCAGTTTTCCATCGGTCTACTCTTCCATGTATTGTTTTGCTTTCGTTGTATTTTTGCTTGAGAGAGAGAAATCAATTATGTCCTTCGTGTGGGAACCATACATGATACCTAACGTCAAGATGTCTCTCGTGAATCTTACTCGCGATTCTCTTTGTAGTTACATTACCGAGCATAACGAAACCAAGAAAAAGTTAAGTCGGAAAAATTTTTTTCGAACTCTGTTGGAGTCGAATCTACGAAGGAGAGCAGAAGAGAAGTCTATGTGTTGTTCATTATGTCAAGCAAGGACGTCTGCAATATGCTATAATCAAGGATGTCTATACTAAAGTTTAAGCGGTGCCACCGTGCCGAGTTAATATTCACCACTGGTAGCTGAATAATTTGGATAATTTAACTTGCCAGAAAGTAGTTGAATCAGTATGATTGTAACAGTATGACAGGCAGAAGCATGTCAGGACGGTTGTCAGCAATTGGAACCGATGTTCCAGCTATTGGAACCGATGTTCCAGCAATTGGAACCGATGTTCCAGCAATTGGAACCGATGTTCAGAGTATTTGCGATTGCTTCTGTTATTGGTTACTTTCTCAGAATTCTGGTACTTCTCTTCTTCCAAAAAAATTTGCAAATTTGCCCCCCTATCGGTCTGCTCGATTCTGATTTCTTTGCGATCCTAATTTACAGGGGCCCTTTTTCGAAAAAGAAATAGATTTGAGTGCCATTGAGTGGGTCCATATTGCCATGATAAATGATAAAGATTCAAATCAGATCAAGCTTCTGATAAATTTAATGGATCCAAAATGGGTATAACGAGTGTCAGTCCCAGTTGATTTTCTGAAACAACATATTCAATATGATATTGACTCGAATCTCGGTACTGGGTCATGAATTCTGATAAGTATTTATCGCGTATGGTGATGCGAATTAATTTCTGGTCACTGGTCCTTTCACCGTGACAAGACCCTAACGACAGCATCAGTAGTGTAAATCCACCGATGTCACAGTCGTAGTCTGGGTAAGCAGTTTAACAGTTTTAAAGTTTTTGCGCAGTTTTTTCTCATTCGAATTTTGAATCATCGTTGTGTGATCACTGATTTTGGCCCATATTTTTCTGAATCATCCTTATATGTTGACGTTCTCATGAAGAGTCAAGAAATCATTCGGTGTGTTTCAAATTTCATGTTACATCCGGTGTTCTCATGGCACATGCCATGATGGCATGTGCGAAGGCTCAGGTGGGCAGCACATGACTTCTTTCTTTTTGGTGAAGGTAATACACATTGTAGTAAGTATGCGACAACTTTTCTTCTTTTCGTTTTTCGATCACAGCGATACGCAGAGTCTGTTGCAGTCGGCATTGGGGATGGCAAGGCAATGCGCTTTTTTCTCAGCATAGCAAGTAAGTGGATACACATTTTCGAAGGCCAGCTTCAGCGTTTTGCTATCATTGATTCAGCAGCAAGTGCGCAACTTCTTTCTCCAATATCATACGTCATCATTGGTCGAAAAACTTTGACACCAACAATTTTCCACCACCAATTTCCTACCAACCCTACAGCTGCTCGACAATTTTTCTCGAGAAAGACGCTACAGCTGCTCCAACAACAGCTGTTACAGCACCTACCAAATCTTGAAATCAGTGATCATTCAGCTTTTAAAGCCTTGAATTGTGATCGATACGTGGAAAAGCATTTCATTGCGATTTGTCTTCGAAGTCTCTGAATAAAAGTCTCTGAAAAATTTTAGTCGTTCTAAATCAGTAAGGTCTTTTTCAAGGCGTACTGTCTTTTTGAAGGCGTATTGTCTTTTTGAAGGCGGTGTATTGTCTTTTTGAAGGCGTATTCTCAAGTGTGTATAGAAGTTCTTTCCTCAACAAAAGCTCTATCCTCAGTGAGTATCTCCCTCTATTTACGGATACGAATCACTGAAAATTAGCATTGAAGTACTAACATTTAAAGTGTATTGCAGTATTGAGTCATAATTTCCGATTTTTTTTGTGAGAGCTCTACCAGTTTTTGGATATCATTTCAGCTAGACGAATCACAGGTAAAAATCTAGAAGAAAGGCCCTTATCCCGGACCTCTTATCTCGGACCGTATCTAGAAGATACTGTAGTCCCATCATTAAACATTTGACTCATTTTTCTCAACATCATAAGACACAACTTATTTTTCTCATCGCAAGACACAACAAGACTCTTGAGAATTTTTGTTCTTGACAAGAGTCGAAACGATAATTCAACATCTCTGATTTCGTATATTTCTGATTTTAGTCAGATATTTCTGAGGTCATCATAGTCGTCTCGATGTAATTGACGTGGCCAAGTACAACATAAAAAACTCTCAACAGCTCCTAACAACATCATTGCAACAGCCATTAAGTGTAGATATTCACCGTGATAAGTTCAAAATTCTCTTGGCGACTGCTTTGGAACGAAGGTATAGTCAACGTAAACATTTATTTTCTCTCCTATCCTATGACAACGTCGATAGAACGTACAGTCTTGATACAACAGTAAAAACAGTATTGTCAACGTAAATAAATTATCTCAACGGCTGCTTCAAAACGAAGGTATAGTCAATTTTCAAGGTAATCTATTCGGTATTCAGTAATTTTCAAGGTAATAAATTCTATCAGCGACTCCCTCAGTACAAAGGTATACTCATCGTGCTAAAATTTTCTTCAAGAATCAATACAAAGGTATACTCACCGTGTTAAATTTTCTTCAACGACTACGTCAATACGAGTCATACGACGGTGAAGTCAACTTTCAAAGCAATAAGATACATTCTCAGAAAAAACTCCACACTCAAAAACGTAAAACTTTTCTACAACGCAAACCCTCTCTACAATGGACGGGGAATTGCTGAATGTGATTCCTGATCACTCGAAAAGTGATCCGGTCTTTACCGATGAACAGACTTCCGACCACAAACAAAAAGAAAATGACAGCTCTGGAGGACTTTGCGCCGCAAAGGCCGACTTTTCCAATTACCCAGAATCTGGGCCAGATGAAATCGTCGTCCCGAAAGCCGTGGACGTCGTCGTCCAAGAAGCCGTCGCCCCATCTATTTCTGATTCTAAACAGCAAGAATCTACCCTATCACCAACAGGACAAACGGCATCGCCGCCGGAAACGGCTCATCTACTACATCTATCACCGCCACCGGAAACAACTCCGAGAGAAGATCCGAGAGAAACGACTCCAAGAGAAGGTCACAGTGAAACGAGAAATCTGAGGAGTGAAAATCATAATGAAATACAGAAGCACCCGTGCAAAAGAAATCTCGCATGGATTCTCCCAACTGTTATGGGCTCCGTCATTGTCCTAACGGGAGCAGTTGCCATTCCCTGTGCCATTTACAGGCTAAACGCTAATACCACTCCATCGAAGAAGCACACTGGTGTAGAAATAACGCACACCACAAACGCTAATGCCAAGTTGCATGCTAATGTCAAGCCTTCAAACGCTGATGTCAAGCCTTCAAACGCTAATGTCAAGCCTTCAAACGCTGATGTCAAACTAGTAAGTGACTTCCACACTGCAAACGCCAAGAACAATATCGATCATCTTCAACAGCGAAGCAAGAGTGCCGCTGTTCCTCCAGAGAAAGATGGCGTTGTTCCAGAGTCTGAGAGTGCCGCTGTTCCTCCAGAGGTCAGCGCCGATGTTCCTCCAGAGCTCAGCGCCGATGTTCCTCCAGAGCTCAGTGCTGCTGTTTCAGAGCTCAGTGCCGTTGTTCCAGAGGCAAAATCGTTGGTATCCTTTTTGCATGGGTTGCCAGAAAACAGCTCTGTGCCGTTGGAGATGATAGTTCCCCTCATCAGCTTGATGAGCCCCGCTGCTGTTGATCTGATTGACGACCATCAAGATCTTGATGATACTTCCAACAATTCTAAAACGCCTAATCAGGCAACACCAAACTCCAAAACAGGTTTAATCGCCGGAATCGTATCACTGCTGGGCATTCTGGGGATTTGGGCTTTAGTCCGAAGTTTGCGACCTTGGGGAAGTATGCAACTGCGGCCTTGGCACTATTTTCAGCCACAACAAACCAGGGATGATGATGATGATACGAACCCTCGGCCGCGCGAGAGTATTGTGCCATCGCAAGACTTGAATCCGTCTAATCCTGTGGCTTCTCCATCGCAAGACTCGAATCCGCCTGGTCCTGTGGCTGAGTCATCGCACGACAACACGTCTCCACCGCCTCGACGGGTGGCACAGTTGCAAATGGAGGCACACGCTGGTGCGCAAATCGAGTCCACCGTGGATCAAATGCCAAAATTGCTCAAGCACCAGGAAAGAAAAAAAGGTTTCAGAAAGCCGGCTTTTTTTCTTTCAAACAATCATCAAACAGAAACAAGAGGAACGAGATTTATAGCTTCTGCAATCCCCCCGACCACTTCTCCAACAGTTATGCGTCAAAAGCATTTCAACAAGGAAAATGTCAATCCAGCAGAGGCAACAGCTAATTTGGCAGAGGTAAAAGCTGGCAAGCAGTCAGAGGCAACCGTCAATCCGTCGAAGGAAGATGCCGAGCCATCACGTGTAGTAACTACCGATCTGTCACGTGCACCATCTACTACCGAGCCGTTACCGTTGCGTACACCACCTAGTGCCGATCCATCACGTACGCCAGCCACTATGCCAATGAGAGCGCGGCTGCCGCGGTTGCAGCAGCTGCAGAGGGATTCTCACCACAACTGGACGGACCCGAAAAAAGCACAATCGACGTCACAACTTCCTGGCTCAAAGGTCCCCCAACTGCCCAAAGTTGGGGTCCCCATGACTCAACTGCCCAAAGTTGGTCCTGGCCCCTACCCAAAGGTACACGATATTCCTCAACTCGGTCTCAGGCATGAGATCTCGAGTGAGTCTTTATCTCCTCCTTTGAGAGCGCCCCGTCATAACAAACATGTCGACTCCAGCACGCTTGGTCTTGGGCGCCACGAAATAGAAAGCGTCTTTCGAGGTGAATCTGGACGACAGGAAATCGAAAGCGTCATTCATGCCATGAATCATGGTGAATCTGGAGAACAAAAGCCTCTTTTTCTGCAGCACATGCATGCTGAAAAACCAAAAAAATTGTTTACGGTTCAAGAATGTCATGCTGAAAAACCAAAAAAATTGTTTACCGTTCCAGAATCCATTGCCGAGTCGTCACATGCCACTACCGAGCGGTCGAATGCCATTGCGGAGCCGTCAACTGCCACTACCGAGTTGTCACGTGCCACTAACACACCGTCACATGCCACTGCCGAGCGGCCAAATGCCACTAAACCGCCGCCGTCCCGTGTAACACCAACCGCTGCCGAGCCGTCAGGACCTCTACCAGCCACCGTCCCAGCAAAAAAACTGCTGCCGCCGCGATTGCAACAGCTGCGGAATCAGGAATTAGGAATCTCGGCTGCGCGGCTGCGACAGTTTGCGACAAACCCGGGTGAGGCACAAGTGCCTAAACCTGAGGCACAAGTACCCAAGCCACATCGTTCCACGGACTTCGTTCCACGTCTCTCGTTCCACGGACAAAATGACACAAGAATGCAGCATTGTCCATCTCCAATCTCCAATCTTTCCACGGACACTCACCAATCTCCACCTCAGGTTTTGTATTCGGATCAGCAATCTCCACCTCCAGTTTTTAGAAAAAGCAAAGAGCTCGACTTCAGTAAGCCGGTTTTTAGCCCCATTTCAATATGGGAAATGAACGAAGGCATGCGTTCTGCAAACATGTTGCTGGGGATAAAGCCCGGAAATTCTCCGGATACAGTAAACGGACAACATTCTCCGGAATCAGATGAATCGTACCCGGTTCGATTGACCCCCACCACTGCTGAAACTATCAAGCTTCATGATCATGAGTAAACTTAAGGGAGAGGAAAGGAGACAAAGCATTGTTTTTTTGTGTGTGCACAGTGTATGTCATAGGATTCTGAACACATGTCATGTATTGGAAGAAAACAATGTGCGATGGATAGGGTGGAAAAAGACAGAGAGAATGGATGGGGGGACAGGATGAAGAAAAAAAGACAGAAATTGCGTGGTGGAAAAATAGGACAAGCGGAGTGAACGGGGGAGGGAGGATGAGAGGACCGAAGGGAAGGAGGGCGAGCTATTGGACTAGCCCACAAACTGTTTGGATTATAGGTTCTGGTCAAAATCCTTCTGATCAGAACAATCAGAGCGGTACTTGCCACAGTTATTCCAGTGACGATATGGCGCAGTGATGTGCGGAGTCACACATTGATGTGTGTGCTCTATGCATCAACTTCCGAAAGTACAGCTTTCAAATTCTGAATTTTTCAAATTCTGAATTTTTCAAATCCTGAATTTTTCAAATTAAAGGCCACGTATAATGTATTCAGTGGCCAAAATTAAATCTCGAGTCGTGTACCGGTAAAGTGGTCAGTAAAGTGTCCACCATTGACGTCAGGACGAGCGAGATTATCTCGGAGATATGAATTACGGTAAAGTTACCCTCCATAATCAGTGAAGTGACCAGCAGTAAAGTTACCATCAGTAAAGCGACCATTAGTGACCAACCATCATTGATCAGTAAAGTGACCATCGAAATGCATTGTCAAAATCATAAAAGCCGTTTAATTGTGATGAGTCAACCAAATATCTTTGTTGATCGTTAATCTGCGATCGCAACGTTGTTTGCTGATCATTTTTGTGCTTTCTTCGAAACAGAAAACTGCATTCATCATCCAAAAAAAACTCATTCAACCAAAAAAAATCCTTCCGGACCGATTATGCATGTGGTCACAATGCATTGTGTCCACAATGCATGTGTCCACATTGAGAGTAAACTAGTCTGTAAATGTTTGAAAAAAAGTCAGAATCTTAGATTGAGAAAAAAGTCTGAAAAAGAAGTTTTTCTATACACGGTGTTAGATTTAGATTCATCATCTGTGGAAGTCATGCTTTCAAAAAAAAAAAAAGACGTCATCAGGCGTCATAAGTATTCGAGCAAAGTCGTACTGCTCTGAAAAGCCAACTGGTTGTGAACCATCTCTCTGTTCTGGTAAAATTCAACTTCTCCTCTAGTAAATCATCTTTCTCCTCTGATAAATCCGTTTTCTAAGGATTTTAATCTTTCTTCTCTTATATTTTGCTGCATATTTCTTCTCTTCTAGCCTCCTACTTACAATTCGTAAGTTGTGGGACGCACAATTCAGGACATTATACAACGAAAATTCTTCAGTGGAATTTGAAGTTTTGATCTAGTAAAATGGCTTCTTTAAGTTTGCAGGCCAAAATTTTCGGCCAAAAAGGTAAGTTTCTAGGCCCAAATTTTCGGCCAAAAAATTAAGTAATCAAAAAAGATCTTTCTTCTCTTAAAAGTTAAGTTCGGGTACCAATCAAATGGGTAGACTCTTGGAGTCTAAAGTCAGAAAGCTCAATATGTGTCTTGGCTAGACTCCTGGAGTCTAAAGTCAGAAACTTCAATGTGTCCGAAACTTCAAGATCCATTTCAAGGCGCAAAAATTGACGCCACCATTGTGCAAAGTCTGATTCCTGAAGAAGGCTATCAACCATGAATTTGAAAAAAGAGCTCTATCCGCCGGCGTGTCAGTTAATTATCCAACTGGTACCGGGAAAATGCTCTATATGCCATTTCGAAGTCTCTTGATCGATCCAGCAAAGATCTAACAGTATGCTCATAATGATATCAGCCTGCCAAAAAGTTAAACACACTAAGATACGAATGACATAGATCAATATATACGACTTTCAAAATCATTGCAGCTCAAATGGTGCGGATCGACCACAGCAAAATATGTTGTTATTTTGTTGTGGATCGACCACAGCAATGTACTCTGTACACACCCCAATTTCTTTAACACTCCAACTTCTTTAAGTATTTATCTCTCCCTGATTGACTGACTGATTCAGATTTCGCAACGCGAATCAGCACACGAATCACGATCTACCAAATGTATTAAGTCGGATCGAGTCTTGATCATCAACATAAGCAGCCCGGTAAACAGCCCGGTATAAGCTATGAGGATATTTATCACTGGGAGTAAAAGTATGCTTGTGTTGTGGTAGACCAGCAGCAAACTTCCCTGAGTAAACACAGAAGCTCAAACCCAGGAAAGGCGATCTTGATGGTAAAAAAGTATTAGACGCCTCCAAGGTGCAGATTGATGTGTAAGTATTGACCACCTCCAAATCGAAAATTTAAGTTGACTGCAGCGATTCTGCAGGCTAGCGATTTGTGGTGTATTACGATTTTGAAAACATTTTCTCTATTTATTTGACAGGTATCATATGAGTTTTGCTCTCTAAGTTGAAAACTTATTGACATCTAGGTATGTGTGCAGCGGCAGCACTAGTGATAATTTGATCTCTCATGCCCCGTTGCTTAACTTTTCAAGCAGAAAAAAGTAAATATCTCGATGTATCCCGTTGTTCAAACAGAATTTCAGAAAAAAGGCGATCTCTCATGCCAAGTCAACGAAGTAGAAAAATTTAAAGTCAAGTCAGAATTAAATTCAATATTATGTTCTCAGGCGCCTCTCGATATTTGTCGTCGCGATATGGTGTCTAATTCTTCTTTCATCACAGCTTAAATTAATTACTGGCCTAGGTCTGAGACCTGGCCACGATTAACGAAACGAATTGAATCTGAGTACTCTTCTACGCGTAGAACTTACACTCTCTCAACTCTCTCAAAAAAAAAAAAACATCAAGTACAAAACATCAAGTATAAAACTGCTAGATAGTGTGAGCTACACAGCTTTCTCTATAAAAATTTAAACATGAAGGACAAATCATAGTCACGACTCACAGACTCACACAGCCTCTTCTCTGAAAATTATGAGGGACAAATCATGATAGTCACGACTCACACAGATTGACGCAGTTTTCTCTCTGAAAAATATGAGGGGCAAAGCATAGCTACACAGTTTCCTCTCTGACGGATAAAGCATAGCTACAAAGACAGTTTCCTCTCTGCATAAGCAGATACATAGCTTGTCATAGACTATGAAACAGTCAGGGATGTGAGATCTATGTGGGAGTAATAGACTATGAAAAACACTGTTTTAAACAGATCTACGGAAGCATCACGGAAGCATGAGCTACAATGATTTCCTCTCAAAGTCTGGAAATTAATGGAATTTTGACTCGATCCAACCAGCCAAGAAACATTGCGTCGTCGTGTGGTGTTTTGGCATTACCATAGTGATAGTCTAAGAGATGAGTTTTGGGAGCGACTTTCCACAAGTTTTGGGAGCGACTTTTATTTTTGTGTGAATGTGTGGCGTGGTGTTTCCACACGAATTTATGTTGTCACATTATATAGTACATAGAAAAAAAGAATCAGGTCTTGTTGGATTTGTTCAGTGAATTCGGGGGTTTTCAGGGGTATCTATGATCTTTTAGTCTGTACGTCTAAGATCATCTTAAAGATGCAAAAAAGACAGAGTCTGTCCGATTGAGCTTTCGGAATTTCAATATTTCAATATTTCTCTCTATTAGTATCTACCGCGGACGATACGCATTTCGATAGTAATTCGGATATTCGTGTAAACATTGTTTAAAACAAGTTCTGGAAGTATCGCAGGTAATTACTATTCGACTCAAGACGCAAGAGTGGAAGGATTCAACAAGTTATATTCAACATCGAAAGGATCCAACAAATTACTCATCAGGACGCAAAAGTTAGTATACTCAACAAGTTCTCGAATTTAATTCGGAATTGGTCAACAAGTCAGTACGTAAGAGACGAAAGCAAAAACTTGAATTATCCCGTATGTATCTCCATTTGTCCGTTGACATCAGACGGATTATCTCTATTTGTCCGTTGACATCAGACGGATTATCTCCATTTGTCCGTTGACATCATGCGGATCGCCGTGCAGTTAAGGTGTGTCAGAAAAAATTCTAAGATTATCGCCGTGCAGTTAAGGTGTGTCAGAAAAAATCCAAATAAAGATTAGCGCCGTGCCATTATGGTGTAAAAAAATTCAAAAGTTGCGATTGAATTCGTTCTGGAGTAGATTCATTGGCCAAGGTTGTTCTGGAGTTCTCGGCGATTTCGATTTTCGTTGCATGCGAAGCGGTTGGCACGAACAGCAAAGGTTTCTGAGTTTGGATTGCTCAGAGTTTCGAGATAAATTGATTGAGATGAGGAGAGATTACGACGTCTGATTCTTTTTTTCTTCGTCATGTCCACATAAGTTAAGTATCACATAAATCATAGCGAAGCCCTGGCCCATTTTTTTCAACCTCATGTCCTCTCTTTGGCATCCTTATTCTCTCCACTCTTCCTCTCTTCATCCTCATAATAATTCTCACCTCTTCATCTCTTCCATGATGTGACTCCAGGAAGTTTTCATATTTTGTTTTTCTTGATTTCTATTGATACTGATTTCTAGACATCTCAGTCAAGACGTGTGTTTCTAACTCTGAACTCGAAAGTATTACATTTAGTGTCTGAACTCGAAATTTATTTTTATTTGTTGCCATTTGTCTCATACTTAAACAGTCTGATCGATCAAATTGCCTCTCAGCCCTTGTGTATCGATCAAATTGCCTTTCAATCCTTGATCGATCAAATTGTCGTGCGTGACAGTGTTGTCGATCAAATTGTCGGTGCATTTTTTTACACAGCCAATTCTGAGACTTAGAATACTGGATATTTAGATTCAGAATACATATTTAGACTTAGAGTACATATTTAGACTCAGAATACATATTTAGACTCAGAATACATATTTAGACTCAGAATACTCCCACTCACCATCACCACTCCCCTCTCCGCCTTGCTTTCCATGATTATCTATTTCCATTTTCCATTTTAATTAATTTGGCACTTGATGCAGCCCTTGTGCCAGGGCATCGAAAAAAAAAAAAAAACTCAGAATACAGACTCGTTTGAAGTTGTTTTCCAGTTTGTAATTATCGAAGGTCATTGTTACCAACACATTGGTAGTGTCAAATAAGCATGACAGCAGCAAAAATGGAGATCATATCTATGGTTCTGATGTCTATGTCTATGTCTTCTATTTCTAAAGTGAACGCGTATAATCCTAATTCGTTGGCTCATGGCAACCATGAATTAAATTCAGAATTTCAATTTGTCTCAGAATCAGATTCCGAATTCCGAAATTTCGAGGAAGAGTCAGACTCTCAGTTCCGACGTAGTCACGCCGATACACCATCTGAAGAAGAAAAGACGACTCGGAAGCGAATTTTGAAATCACAAAACAGCGGTGAAAAAATTGAAGAGCAAAGACGTGCAGAAAAAAAGATCGAAGAACATAGTATGTTCGACATAGTACAAGAGACACACGGAAAGACATACGGAAAAACAAAAGCAGAAGAAGGGAAAACAGATGAAATTGGAGACAAGAAGTTGTCATATGAAAGTGGAGACAGAAGCTCCTCCCACTTTTCCACGTCTTCGGAAGGCGAGAAAAAGTGGAAGGAAAAGGATCTCAATGTCTTCTTGCCTGATAGCGATCTCAGCATGCAGCTCAATAGCAAAGAAGATTCTGAACACAACGGTGGTGTTAAAACATTCAGCGCTCCTCTCGATTATGCACAGCCGGAGACCGAATTTAGTCTTTCCGGACAACAGAACAGAAGAAGGACCGAAGAAAGTCTTTCAGGACAAGAAGAACAGAACAGAAGAAGAACAGAAACATTGAAACAGAAATGGGACAGATCTTGGCCCTCGGTGATTCTGTATTTCTTCGCTATTCTCATGGGTCTGGTCATGATTGGCGCAGCCTTTGTTGGCTATACTTTATGGGAATGCAAGCGTGCCGATTCTCATTATGATTCCGGTTCAGTCTTTGTAGCAAATACTCTGGAGAATTCAGAAGCCACACATATAATCCCTAATTCAGAAGCCACACACATAATCATCCCTATAATCGCAAATGGTGTCCCTGTCGTAACTGGGGAGCGAATTAACATCATTGGTGAGCGAGTTAGTACTGTCGTTCAGGGTCGTATCGTGTCTTTTAGTAATTCTGATTCTGGAGCTATTCTGGTGTGAATTTTTCTGGTAACATGCGATGGATTCGAACCGGCCATGACTCGATTTCTCATTAGGAAATGAGAATCCGGAATGTCCAGCCATTCGACTCTTCGATGTCTGTAACATCCAACTCTGAGGTTGCCATTTTCAGAATTTGGTGCTATTTTTTTGGTCTTTGCATGTCTTTCCACCAGTCTGCAGAAGTACATAAGTTTTACAAGCAGAAACCCAAACCTCATCAAAATATTTACAAGCATCAATGGCGAGACCTGTGTTATTGATTTTCGGCGCATAATTTTGAGCAGCACGCATTTGAGCAACAGCGATACATGTGAACTCGAACTGTCGACGGCTGAGTCACAGTGATTCATGTTCCTTTTACTCATATTCATGTAGGGCTCCTTTTACTCATATTCATGTAGAGTTCCCATATCGATCCCACCAAATTTGAAATTTTTCGCCATCTAATTTTTCTTTCGAACTCTTGTCCTCTCTCTTCATCCCTCTTGAATCTTCATGACGTCTCTTCATCCCAGGTAGTTGAAGTCTTTTTCGATTCATTTTAGTAGCATTTACCAGCAGTGCAAGCAGTGAGTACACGGGTTTCCTGCAAAGTCAATAGATACATTATTCTTGTGACTCAAACATTGTTATCTTCGAGTTTGTGACTCAAAGCAGGGCCATTTTTCGAGTCAGTTTGTGTGTGATCAACACAGCCGTAGTTTATGTAACAGACATACAGCATACATACAGCATACGGAGTCTTTTTCTTAACGATGCCGCGGCTTCTCCCGATATTGTCAGTGACAATCATTGTGTATGGTTGTTCCCTGGCGAGCCAGGACAGCCACGGATCTTCCCTGGTTCACGACAACCACGAGATTTCTGATCTGTGGCTGGAAATCTCTCACGATCCGGGATTAGAAATCTCAGAAATCTCAGTACGGAATTTCGAGGAAGATCGACGTAGTCATGTTGATTTGTCTGAAGAAAAGACGCGCGGAAAAGAACGGGAGACGAACGAAGACGATTTTTCTCCGCTCGGAGAAAAGTCCCAAGAACTTGAAGACGAGAAAAAATCGAAGAGAGGCGATCATGGTATTGAGGTGAATGAAAATGTTGATAAGAAAACTGTGCATCGCAATAAAGTGCAGGAAGAAGTCAGAAACGGAATGGAGGACAACAATGCTGATGATCGTACTCAGTCTTCGGGAAATAGTAATGCTGATACTCAGTCTTCGGGAAACGCTAATGCCAGTGATACGAAGTATCTGCTACGTCGGTTGAATGCAGACTTGGGCTCGTCCCGTGGAAGTGTCTCATCCCGTGGAAGTGCATCCCATGGAAGTGCAGAAGTAAGTGCAGAAGTAAGTACTCAAGAAGTCGTAATTGAAGAGACAAATGCAGAGACACAGTGGATTGAGCGGATAGCGTCAGAACTGTTCAGGAATGAACAATATGCACAGAAGCAAGAACTGTTCAGGAATGAATCACAGAAGCCTGAGCAAGAACTGTTCAGGAATGAACACTATGCACAGAAGCCTGAGCAAGAACTGTTCAGGAATGAACACTATGCACAGAAGCCTGAGCAAGAACTGTTCAGGAATGGAGATGCGCCTGAAGAAGAAAGATCGAAGCAGAAAAAGGACAACAGCAGAGAGACATGGAAGCAGAAATGGGAAATGTGGTGGCCCGCGGTGATTCTGTGGTTCATCATCGGTGTCTTCATTGGCATGAGCCTCTATGCATGCGACTCGGTCGATAGAGCTTATGCCGCTGAGAATTCTCGGAGAGTTGATGGTCCAGGTGCAGAGAGGGAAATTCCCATTGGTGTGCCTGTTCCAAACGGGCAGCCTCTCAATGTGTACATCTCTGAGGTTCCTGTCGAGGCTATCGTCATCTCTTGGAACAATGACGCTAGTAGGATTCTACTTTGAACAGGTTGCGAAGTAACGCTACCATTCTTAAAGTTATCTGAGCATGATTCTCTCAAATATTATCTCAGTCAAAAGGGGTATTGCATTGAAGTGACATCGAAGTGACACATGATAAGTATGATTTATGCCCATTGAGGCATGCCAGATTGCAGGCGTGTTCCGTGTTCTTGGCGCGAAGCAAAAAACATGAAACGCACGATGCGAAAGCAATTTTTTTGAGTCATGGGTCGGAATTTTCTCAAAAAAAATTATCCAAAGTCAATTTCCATCTGATCTCTTTGTCTTATCCGCATTCATGGATCTTTCTATCGTTCATCTGAAATTACGGGATTCTGCCCATCATCCGACTCCTCCTTATCGATCTTTTCTCACCAGGTGTATCTTGGGTTTCATTGAGTTATTCATTGAGTTACTTTCCCTTGAGTTTTGCATGGTTGTTTTGCATTGTTTTCAAAAAGTAACATGACGTTCGCAAAAAGTACGATGTTTTCTCTCAGATTTCGCTCTTTCCTCAGCCGTGCGATTTCGTTCGGTGTGATTTTCGCCGGCTGTGTTTCTGGCTTTTTTACAATCCCTCGTAAATTTGATCCTCATGCGAAGTCTACTAAGAGTGACCCTCATCAGAAGAAGAGCGATCCTCATCATGATCTGAAAAAGAAGAGCGACAGTCATGAGAAGAAGAAGAGTGACAGTCATGCGGAGAGTCTGACGAAGAGTGATCCTCACGTAAAGGACAGTGGTCAGAAAAGTCACGAGAAGAACAGCAGTACAGAGCCTTTGGTGGCACAAAATGAACAAGCTGCTGAAAAAAATATTGGAAAAACAGACACGGAAAGTGGAAATATCGGAGGAGGAGACAAAGTCGAATTGGGAGACATCGGAGAAGACCCACAAAGACTTGCAGACGACAGAGGAGGCCGTGAACTCCAAAACACCAAGGAAGGCCGTGATCTCCAAAGAGAGAGTTTGTCGACGACCAAAGAAGGCCGTGAACTCCAAAGAGAGAGTCCTTCGACGACAAAAGAAGCCCGCGAACTCACTGGAAACACTGAAAAGCCCAAAGAAGGCCCTCAACTCACTGGAAACACTGAAAAGCCCAAAGAAGGCCGTGAACTCATTGGAAACCTTGAAAAGCCGAAAGCTGAAAACACCAAAGAAGGCCGTGAACTTCACATTGCCCACACCCATGTCTCGGCACATGTTGCCCATGAAACGCACACTCATGATTCTCCACCTCCAGTCCCTCCATTGCCACCTTCTCCTCCTCCTCCACCTCCAAGTCCTCCAAAACCGCCAATTTCGCCTCCCAGTCCGCCCGCTCCTCCACATTCGCCTCCAAGTCCTCCGAGTTCTCCAGGGCCTCCAGAATCTCCTGCGCCGCCTTCTAGTCCTCCGGAGGGTGGAGAACCATGGGCTGTGAGGATGTTCAAGATCGCTGGGTGGCTGATTTTGGCCCAGTTTGGAGCCAGTTGTCTGTATTGCCTAGTTACAGAATTACTCCGGATGAAACGACGGAATGAAGACAAACATTACGAATTTGTGGCGTGATGTGTTGTGAAATTTCAAGTTTTACTACTTTTTTTTTTTACTACACTCCAAGTGAGAAATAGTGAGAAATTTGAAAACAACACTTGTGGAAAAGGGATGTATGGAACATTTAGAAAAAGGAATGGTGTGAAGATTCAGGAGCTGAGTTCATGGTTTGAAAAAGGAATGGTGTGAAGATTCGGGAGTCTTTGAAATTCAGGAGGGAGCTGAAACGCAGGAGGAAAAGATGTCTATGGTGTGATTGCCAAACTTGTGGCATGATCATGGTGTTTCACCAGAATGGTGTTTCACCAGAATCGGACCGACTCGGTTCCGATGGATATTTCAGTCGGCTCAGATTGTGACTATGGTCTAAAGTCCGGCCGGACTTTTTACATGAGCCAACATAATTTCATGTCAACGATAGTATACAATAGCATAAAATGGACAGTTACACGCAAAAAACTTCTCCCACCCAGTAGCAGTGGCTGCTGATTAGTTTTTGAGAAGACGAAGTCAATACTGACAAGCTGATTAGTACATGAGAAGGCGAAGTCAATACTGACAAGCTGATTAGTACATGAGAAGACGAAGTTCGTGAGCAGTAACACGAAGCCACACCGCATGCTTAGTATAATTGTGAATGCACGGCATAGAACTGATACTCCAGTAGACTGACATAGTAGACTGACATGGTAATGCCGCATGAGTGACATGATGTATGAAAAGTATTAACAGCGCTTTTTTCAAGTACTTACAAGGGCGAATTCTCTCTGGACTTTAATGATACAAGGAAGAAAGGCGCGATAACTGAAAGTTATCGAAAGAAAATCTCCTATTCTCATACCTTGGAAGTCCAAGAGTAAAACGAGTCAAAAGTAAAAGATTTCACGCCTGAAGTCCATGAGTGTAGCCCGCCGAAAAATTTCCACGAGTGTAACCTAAACATTTGCAGCCTTCTTGTTGTAACATTTGCGCATTGGCAAGCTTGAAGCTTGAACATAATCAACATGGACGACAGTATTCTTAGAGAAGAAAGTCCGAGAGTCTGAAACAAGGAATTTGGAAACCACAACAGTACTCTTTCAGTTTTTAGAAGAAAGACTAGTCCGAGAGTCTGAAAAATTTGCTACAGCTTCTTCTCGTGTAACACGGCATGTATTGTTCTCGTGCACTCTTTTTCTCGCAAACTCATTTTCATGCAGCCTCATTTTCCCGGCCACGACGTTTCGCAAACTGTTTTATCCCGATATCTGTACAGTTTTAAGGTGACGTCCGCATGATATTTTACCAGCACAAGAAAAGCGGAGCTCGCAATTTCTCCTATAATATGACTCGTAGCAGCGGCATTAGACAGGATTGATTCATTCAAAAGCCTTGGACTTCTTCAAAAATTTCACATCTCCAATTGAGTTATCCTTTTCCACCCCTATCACACTCTTTCTTTCGTCTTCATCATTCACCTTTTGAACCTCTCCAGGGCGTTTCACAATCTTACATTTCTATGTAGATGTTGCAACTGAGATTTTTTTATCCCATCCCTCCGATTACTAGGTTATGACCCATGGCATCCCAATTCTCCATATGATTGGACCATATTCTCCACATAAATCTGATTGAGCCATTCCGATATCATAAATTCGTTTTTGAAAAAAATTTCCCATGAACAAGCCATTATTTGCGGCCTGCTGTAGATCTGGTATTTGGCGCAGTTTTCTTTCGTTACCAATTTCAGAGCAATTACCAATTTGAAATTTCAGAGCAATCTCATTGACAGTAAGTCTTTTGGCAGTCGCCGTTTCTACGGTTTCTCGTCCGCAGAGTCGAATCCGATAAGTGCCGTTTCTGAAGATTCAAGTCGAAGTTACGGTACAAATACGCTGAAGAAGTTGCTGAGTTCTTTTGATTCATCATATTTTTCAATCGTAAAAAGTCCTGCTAAATAGTTCTGACGTTTCAAGAGCTTTGTCTGTCATATGGCTGGTTCATTTCATAAGTCGTATGCAGTTACAACAGCTCTGAACCCTTGTATCGCACACAGATCACATAAATTCTTCTTAGCTGTCAGCCGCTTGATAAGACTGACTGACTGACTGGCTTCGAGCAATTGGAATTCTTATCTGTCAACCGTTTCGAAGCCAAATTGAAATTCTTATCTGTCGGCCGAGTCTGACCACTGTTTTCACCATTCTATTTACGAATCATATGCCGCGACATATGCTGAATCATCGCACATCAATTATCCCCATGACCTAAGCTGAATCTGGAAATTATCAATCATACTACCCTACGAAATCAAAAATTCACAAACCCCCCAATTGGCAATTGAATTGAAAATCGGGCGTCATGGTCATACTACAGTTTGGTTGTTTATACACTCTCAGATAGAAGTTAAAGTTTCAAGGCAGTATTAAGTAGCCAAAATGAGTGTTTACAGAACCTGCAGCAGGCCCTGCTGTTGCAGCTGTAGTACGTCCAGAAGATTCGGACAAACAGTCCTATCGTTCCTGATAAAGATATCGGTGACATTTTTTGTGATAGAAGCTGCTTCCAAGGAAGCGCAGAATGCCAACCAGGGGCAGAATCAAACTAGTTCTTCTCTCCCGTTTCTCGATAAGAATTCTTCTATCCCATTTCTGAGCCATTCCAGCAACAGATTTGCGGTGCCGGATGACACGGATGAAGTCACTTCAGAAGTGGAAGTGACTACTACGACGGAGTTGTTGGACGAATCAGTATTAGGTAAAAGGGACGAAGCGGTATTGGGCGCAGCGGAGGCCGAAACTGCCCGACAGAAGTTCGTTAGCAGCAGGAGTAGGTCTCTGTCATCCGGGAGGGATGGGAAAGGTGACGGTCGAGAAACTCTTCAGGAAAATGACAATGAAAAGAAGAAAGAAAGTACTTATCTAGATACCGCTCGGAAAGATGACGATGAAAAGAGCAAAGAAAACGTCAATCGAGGCACGGTTCGAAGAGATGACAACGAGAGAAATGATGACAAAAAAAGAACGGAGAAGGAGAAGACAATGACGGAGAAGGGAAACTCAGACAAGGATAAGGAGGACGAGACCGCAAATGAAATGGAGGAGGAGACCGTAAATGAAATGGAGGAAGAGGAGGCGAATCCATTGGAAGAAGAGACGGCGAACACACAGGACGAAGACGACGGCGAGAATGAGAACACTGAATTAACGAGTGGAATAACAGATGGAGAAATCGAAACCAATACACAGAATGAAACCAATACACAGAATGAAGCCAATACACAGAAGGAAAACAAGAATGAAGATAAGAATGACAATCGGCAAATCGAACCATGGGATAAAAAAGCCACCAGTATCATCACCTTCAGCGCCATGGGGCTTGCTGTTGGCTTCATGGCTTTTCTGGCCATTCTCAATTGTCCAATCGACTTTCTTGGTATTTGGTGTAAGTGGTGCTGTTGCTGCTGTCCAAGTTCAATGAGGGAAGGAAATACAAGCACAAGAGGTGTTGTCGCCCCCATTTATGAAAGTAATGCCGGAAATTTATTAGAGATGCAGCATGCTTATCAGAGCTCTTCGGGAAAACATCTCATACAGGTTTATGGTCCTCCTACTCCGCAAAAAAGACCACCCTCTGAGAGAAGAAGACCACAACCTAAGGGCATTTTGAAGAGTGGTAGGAGGAGATATTCTAGCCGTTCTTGTACCCGTGGCAGCAGGTCTTCCACTTCAACCCGCGACTCCCGCGACTCAGAATTATCTAATGATGAGTCGCCGCGATCGTCAGAAGCGAGCGATCGTTATAGCGGGTGTGACAGTACTCCAAATACTACGCCGAGTGGAACGCGGTCGTCGAACTATAGACCAGTGGTCTTTGGACCAGTACCAACACAGTCTTCTGCGAACTTTGGACTGTCGCCAGGACAGTCGCCAGGACAACAATATCGGTTCGAACTGCCACGATCACAGTCTGCGTCTCCAGCATCATTTTCAGCAGACGTCTCATCAACACACGGCTCTTCTGCAGCGAGTTTTCAACCTGCGAGAATATCCAGCACGCCCGCGCTTCAACGACTTTCCAGCACACACGGGCTTCAACGTCCACTTTCAATACCTACTGTTGGCAAAACCGTTTCGAGCCCGAGCCTCAACAGAACAGCAATTCTGGATCGTCCCATCCCGCTTCTAGCCCGTCCCACTCCCGACAAAGCCGAGGTTTACGGCGAGGCTTATGGCGAGGCTTACGGCGAAGGTGACTGATGTTGTGTAGAAAAAACCAACAGAACAAATACACTGCACATGTGAAGGAAGTCTGATGTCCACAGTCAGGAAAGTGTGTTGCAGCGTCAATCAAGAACGTGTGGTAACATCAGTCAGGGATACGATGGAAAAGAGAATCGATCTGAAAATGAAATTTGGTTGTATGAAAAGGACGTGGATGGAAAGCAGACGAAGATTGGAAGATTGGGCTGGGCGGATGGAAATGGTACATGAACTTATCATAGGTCCCCTTCTCAAGAAAATTGCGAGAGCATCATGGGCGATGAGATCGGTTGGGGAACGAAAATGAATGATGAGATGAGATCACGACTGCAAGAAATAGCAATTGCAAATAGTTTCTTGCGTGTCCTTTCAGAAGCTCGCGCCTCTTTCTACGAAGTGAGAGCTTGTGGATGCGAGTCGCCTTCCACAGACACGGAGTTACAAGTGTCTTTCCACAGAAGCGGAGTTAGAAGTGTCTTTCCACAGACGCGGAGTTAAGTCACGTGTCTTTTCGCAGAAGAACACCGCTCACATACGAACGATTGGTAAAAACCTGTACTGTAAACATCCAGCGTGTCAACGTGTTCTCTTTTTCTAGACTATCCGTTTGGTTCGTACATTCATAGTCTGACGACCGCGAGAACGCGAGATGATGATCGAGAGAAAAGCATAGAGAGAAAAGCAACGGCGTTTGTAATTCAATAATGAAAACGGCAAACTTCATCGTACACTGCGACCTATCAATTTTCCATTTGTGAATCCGAAGTCATATTCTCGCCGAAATCTACCAGAAACACATACAGCTATACCGCTGTACCGCAATAAAAATTTTCAATGCTTAAGTTTTGACCTTGCTAGAGTACCTTTATTTGTCATATTTGCTAGAATAAAACCGCTGACTGTCTGTCATATTTGGAATTTTTGCAAGAATAGTATTGTGCTTTTACTATTCACAAGTATTTGGATTCACGAACATTCACGAACTGTTACTGTAGTGATAGGAAAAAGAAAAAATAGCAAGATAATCAAAGCTTAGGTGAGTTTCCTGAACGAAGTAATCGTAGTTTCGTAAACTAACTACTAATTGGAGTGACACAGGCCTGACCCCAGCCATAGACACAGAATACAGAACTTAGTAAAGTCTCGTTTGCTTAATAGAAGTGCTTTTTTTGTTTGGACTGCTTAGCAGTCCCATTTTTGGATCAATATACATTTAGACGTTGTTTCCTTGCCTCACAGACTTAAGTTTTCTTCCTTTTGTAAACTGACCTTTTGACTCTTTGAACATTTGACGTCATTGAACATTTGACGTTATTCACGCAGCGCTGACATTTAAAAAGAGCACTCACATATCATTTGGAAACTGGCGCTCAAGCTGCTGACGCTTTTTCTTTCTGTTTCTTTGAACGATGGATGTTGAAACCATATCCGTAAGCACGAGACGATTCCACCGGAGTCTGAGTCTCATAGCTAGCAAGATCGAGCGATTTGAAGTTAGTAAGACCACACTGACACAACATTTTTGTCAACGAGCCAGAGTAAATTCTTCACATATGATTTGTGCTAACCGCTGCCAATAGTATTCACATTTGATTTTTTTCTTTTCTTATATCGGTGACTCAAATATTCATACTTCACGACTTTGAAACAGCAGGCCTAACAACGCTCGAATAGCTGTGAGATATCATCGTCCTGCTCAATAACGAAACACGTTTCTAGACTACACCGAGAAGTATTGGTCAACACCGAGAAAGAGCGGTCAACACCGAGAAAGAGCGGTCAACACCGAGAAATTATTACCGACCAACATCGGAAAATTGCTTGAGCCGAATGCACGGGCCAATTTGATTCTACATCGGAATATCGCTTATATCAGTACAATTTTGGATTTGTCACTGTGGTGTATCAGCTAGTAGTTCAGTCGTGAAGCTATCTCATAGATCACTCAGAGGTATCGTTTCATATAAGTTACAACAACGGTCCAAGGAAAAGAATGTATTCGTAAATCTTTGCGTTTCTCTTTCAAGCCACACGTCACGATCAGTAATTCGCATCTGTTATTTTCATATTCGAGTCTCATTGTAGCATACGGCCACCGATATTCCATCAGTTCCCATAGTACAAGCCACGACTATACCTAAATTTTCACAGATTTATTTTCAAGCATTTCATACATAGAATATGGCGCCCATAGTCCAGTTTCGAGCCTCCATCCCGGGGGATTCCGAGCCTCCATCCAGTTTCGCCAGTCCAGGGGAGGCAGAGTCTCCGAGTCCATCCAGTTTCGCCATTGCAGAGCCACGCTCAGAGTCTCCAAATCCCAGTGTCGCCATTGCAGAGCGTTTCGAGTCTCCAGCCAGTTTCGCGGCAATTTCAGAGCGTTCCGAGCCTCCATCCAATGTCACAAAGTTTCCGAACATGCAAGTAGATTCTGACTTGCAACCCAATATTATGTCTCCTATTACATCAGAGTCACCGATTTTGGAGACTCCTCCACCTTTGAAGACTGCGAACTTCAACTCACTGAGTAACAGTTACTCAGAGACGAGTAGTTACTCAGGGACGAGTTCGCATCTGGAGACGCACACAGCTACTGTAACTCCTGCAGCGGTACCGGAAAAAGAGACAGACCGGCACAATGTCCTTGATCATCATGACCGACGTGCTGTGTCGGAGGCTCCTCTCTATCCAAAATTTCCTCAGCCGTCTGGACGATGGACTCCCAATCTTACAGAATCTTCTGGTGGGGAGGATTTCGCATCTGGGGAAGATTCCGAAACAATAGGTGACCTGTTCAATTTCAACACGAGTACTCCTAACAGCTCTCTGCTAAATTTCAACACCACGATCTCGTCGCTAGACAACACTACGCTAAACAGCAGTGCACTCAACATGAGTAGTAACAGTTCTTCCAACAATACCCTGCTAACAGAAGTATCCAAAGCGGATAATCCACTGATGGCCGCAGCCGCAGTTTTGGGCGGTATCATTGTGACTTTGATGCTTTTTGTGGTGTATGCAATGGACAAACGGAAAAGTCATATTGCTGCGAGGAAAAATGGCAATTCTGGCCATAAAAATGGCAATGCTAGTCATGGTCATGGTCCTGGTAATTCTGGAACTCATGGTCCAGGACAAGGGGGTGGTCATGGTGCGAAAACTGGGCATCATGGGCCAGGGGCACTTAAAAAGAGAGGCTCCTTCTGGTCAACTTATGCACAACGACATAGTGCACAACGACTTCATGTAAGTTGTTACAATGGGCCCAATAGTCACCACAGCGGAAGCTGCAGTAATGCCAGTGCCAGGAGTTCAGGAAGTGATAATGCCAGTGCAAGGAGTTCAGGAAGTGATAATGGAAGTAATAATGGCAGCAACAGAGGAAGTCCTAACGGTCATGACAGAAGTAGTCGAAACAACCGCGATTATTGGTATGATTACAAAACTCTGCCAGGTGTTCAAGTCTTCGGGGAAGTCTACCGTTGCGAAGAATCTTCTGCAGGCTGTGGATCTTTTTCGCAACATCATCGTGGTCCAGCCAAACAACTGAGACTCTTACAGCGGAGCTCTACAATGGCGAGATGTGAAGCAAATTCCAGGAAACCACTACCGAATTCGACTTTGAAGATGTATGAAAGGCCTCCTCTCAGTTCTGAAAGGGAGAGGCACCATCTCAGTTGTCTGAAGTGGTCGGCGCGTCAGAATTTCCATTCCCCAGCTGTACAGAAATTTGCTCCGAGTGCTGCCGGTACTGGTGCTAATTGTCATTGTGCTAACGGTATTGCAGGTGCTACTAATGGCGGTATTGGGGACAAGGACAGAGACGCTCATAGAAACGAGCGAATAACTGGAGAAGAGAAAAGTAAGGGCTTCGTCATGAACCTAATTTCGCATCTTCTTGGGACAGAGCATCAAGGACACACTGGAAAGGGGAAAAAGTCGATTACTAAACAAAAGCTACAGCAAGCAAAGTGTGATAATGGAATGGTAAGACACATAGAGCGTTGCGCTAATGACGAGCATGTCGAATACTGCACAGCACAATGCTGTACAGCAGAATACTCTGCAGCAATGCATCCAGACTTTAAAAAAAATTTCAGTTTTCCACCGAACAATGACAAGACTTCCTTGCGAGGTTCCTTGCGAGGTACAAACTGTGATGACGGCGGGCTGTTTCGAAAAAGCAATAAGGAAAAATGCACAATCTCGGATGATAATGGTACATCACATGATGTGACACCAAGTTCAACGAGTGGGTCCAGCAGTATTCCTGGCTCATCAAGGGACCACCAAAATGCTTCCCCAGCCCCTGACCAAGATTCCTTGTCTATAAATTCTTCGCAAAATGAAGACTCTAGTCTACAAATCGATGAACAAAGCATACCGTCTCAGGCGTCGGATTCATCAAAGAATTCAAATGCATCACAGAATTCAAATTCATCTCTCCCTATACTTGCCCGATTCCGTTCGCGCGATTGCACACCGGCTGCACATCGACCGGCTACACACAGACCTAGTTGTATTGTCGTTGATAATAGACCTAGTTGTATTGTCGTTGAGAGTAATGCTTCTGATATTGTCGTTGATAATGCTTCTGAGACTGTTGGTAGCATTTCCACAACCAATAAGGACAGTGATATAGTTTCCACAACCACCTCGAATAGTGCTATCACAACCACTCCGACTAGTGCTACTCCACCATGTTGTTATTGTTCCAGTCCAAACCTACGCGCTATCACTTCGGCGTCTTTAACCAACACTGCGGACCTGACGGCTGGAGTCATGACTCATAGTGACGGCTGTACCCCTACTCCTATATTATCACGGCGACGTGTGGACAGTGGCACACTGTCAGTATCATCACGAGGACGTGTGGACAGTGGCACACTGTCAGTTGATTCACAAGAAAGTGTCACAGCATCATCGCAAGGAAGCATCACGCCTGGTGAGAGTATGGAATCGGAGCTAGATAGGCTTGAAGTAGCTTCCCGTGAAGGTAAACTACAACAACAGGCACTTGAAAGGCGTCGCCGACATGTACAACTTGTCGACGCACAAAAACGCTGCGAGTCACGGCGCCGCGGGCTCAGAAGGGGGTATTCTGAAAAATACGCAGTACCTCTAAGCTGCCTGCCTCCGCGTGGCGGTCCAGGAATTGCTTCTAGACCTGTGTCGAGACAGGGATCTGAGCAGCGTGAAGGAAGACAGGGATCTTCTGAACAGCGTGAAGGAAGACAGGGATCTTCTGAACAGCGCGATGGAAGACAGCGATCTGAGCAGCGTGATGGAAGACAGAGATCAGAGCAGCGTGATGCATCTTCGTTACAGCGAGATCTGACAGAGTCGTCGAATCTACAGCCTGATAGCGGATCTTCGCAGAGATCGCATGACTCTTCTCGACGTGATTCTAACAGTGCAAGTAACAATCCAAGTCAGAGTGAGTCGCCCATGCCTTTCAGAGAACCTTTCAGAGTGGAACCTCCTTTTAGAACGGTCAAAGCGCCGCCGTTTGCTACTGCAGGTCGGTCACGGCATGGACCACGGCATGGACCCAGTCTGTATCATTCAGGCCAACATCGTTCATGTGACGGATCAAGCAGTCCGGGAATGGTAAGCAGCCCGGGAATGGTAAGCAGCCCGGGAAAGTTGTCAGATCTTTGGAAAACAACAATCGCGGGGGAGATGGAGAGTCAAGCGATGGAGAAGGATTCTACTTCTCAGGAGGGTCAAGTGGTGGCTTCTTCTTCTTCTCAGGAGAGTCAAGGAAATCCAGAAAATGAAAGTATAATTTCGAAGTCACAGTGCTCAAATGAGAAACGAAAAGAAAAAGCAGGAAATGAGAAACGAAAAGAAAAAGCAGCAGGCGATGATACGATATCCAATACGAAATCCAACACTCATGATAGTGAGAAGAAGAAGCAGCAGGAGTCCAATCATGATGGTGAGGGTGAGTATCTCAGTGAAAAACAGAAGGGCAAAAAACCAATTCAATTCTCCAAGACTGATGTTCAAAAAGATTCGTCAAGTAATGATGTTGAAAATACTGCCAATTCAGATAATGTTCCTGGCTATAATTCTCATGGGGGGTGGTCGGACAGATGGAAAGTCAAAACCGAATGGGCAGCAGCCATGGCAACCGAAAAAAGAGCAGCCATGGTAAATACGAAAATCGCAATAAGAAAGTCTCAATCTCCAGACAGAATCTCCAGACTTAAGAGCTGTAATAATTCAAAAAAGTCTCATGATCGTGCTGAAATAGCTTTGGAGGTTTTGAGAAGTGATAGTTGCAAGCAGACTAGTGGCGGGAATCAGGGTGGCGGGGACAAGCAGTCTAGTGGTGGCAAGCATGATAGCAGTACAAAGGCTAGCAGCAGTTCTGACGCAGAGTAGAGGGGATACGATTCACACAAACTACGTATGTCTTTCTATCAGAGTGCGCAAGTAAGAGGTTTTCTGTCGATCGAAGTGTGTCATAGGTTTCTTTTTCTATCGATGTGCGTCATAGGCTTTCTTCTTTTTCGAACGGTTTTCGAAGTGTGTTTCTTTTTCGAACGGTTTTCGAAGTGTGTTTCTTTTTCATCCAAAGTTTTGACTTTTTTTTCGTGTAGTTCAGAAATTCAAATTCAAATGGTATTTGCAATCCGTATTCGTATCCTATTTGCAATCCGTCATAACAGTTTATTTGCAATCCGTCCTAACAGTTTTTTTGGCAAAAAATTTGCAGCAGCTGAGTTCAGTTTCGTTTCGTTCATTGTCCATTTACAGTTCCCATAGAAAGAATTTGAAAAGAAAGAGAAAACTTTCTCTGTGAGGAGTGTCGGCCTATCCTTAATCAATGGCGAGCCCGTCCTCGATCGATGGCGAGTCATGTTACATCGAATGCCCAAGAAAGATTTGATTTACTAAGCTGGTACCTGTTGCGCTGAGGTTTCGCTACGCAACGGGTATTAGCTTAGCTACGATCGATATATCAATGTCATGATCGACTCATCATGGAATTTGAGGAGATTATTTTCTGGGCATCGACCAAGATACTCTGGGCATCGACCAAGATACTCTGGGCATCAACTAAGTTAGTCTGGGCATCAACTAAGTTAGTCTGGGCATCAACTAAGTTAGTCTGGACATCAACTAAGTTAGTCCGGGTATCAACTAAGTTAGTCTGGATACTATCGGTCAAGTTAATGTTTTCTTCGCGCTTAAGTTTTTTTTCGCGCTTTTTTTTTCGTGGTTCTTTCGTCCTTTCGCGATTCATTCGCTCTTATACGAAGTTCCATACTCGAGAGATATGAGGGGTGTTTTTGTTGGAGAGTTCTGTACATCAATATCCATCGCAATTAAGTAAAGACGCCCAAGTAAAGACTAAAGCCAAAGTAAAGACTGGGTTAAGCCGCACAACAGTTTTGGTCACTGTAATTGTTACTTAAAGTCTAGACGCCATACACTGTATGGCATACAGTATGTCACGGACTAGTGACAGTGGTCAGTGCGTAAGAAAAAAATACTTAGCTATCCATATGCAATCAAGATTTGACAAGAGGGATGCCTTCTTTCGAAGTTTTTGCAACAGTTTCGAAACTGTTTAGAAATTAGAACAAATTTGTTTAAAAGAAATGAGTTTGGGTTTTGGGATTCCGGTGTGTTCCGATGTAGTATGCAATCATTAAACCGTCATCATGTGAAGTCGCGCGTTAGTGAAGTGAAAAAAAATTTCAACTTGCCCCGTGTGATTTATATCAAATTACCTAGTCGATCCACTATGGATCATCCATATCACACACTACATTGGGTCATCTTGAAATTATTGTCGGAATTGTATTCGTCTATAGGAACTTCATAAATCATTTCTCTCAATACATTTCTTTGCTACGAATTCCGCGTTCTATTTGTTGGATTCTGTTTTCAAGAAATTTGAATAGGGCCTAATTGTTGTCTTAATGGTCCATGGATTCAAGATAAGATATTTTCTGGCTTAGTTAATATGCGTGCGCAATGCGCAAGCAGGATTTTTCTATCGATCATAATTCGTGTTCAATAATACACGAATTATGATCGTATTGTAACTTGTGTAACATGTGCAACATGTCATGTTACATCGAGACTCATCAGAGCAAGACTCATGACATTAGAGCAAGACTCAGCAGAGCAAGAATTAGAGCAAGAATCGCGAAACACATCTGAAGAATTTCTTCAAGAAACACAAGACACGAGAGACATTCTATGCGAACATGATGATGTTTTCTTGAGCCCGCGTATTTCCACTGTTTGTCATGGAATACTAAAAGGAATTAAGTCTCTTGCCAGAGAAGCGGAGTGGAGTGTTTTTCCACACCACTCCAGTGTTCCTCACATACGAAAGAATCATTGGTATAAGGTCTGTGAAGAGACGCAGCGTGGCAGTCTTCTCTTTTTCCAGATTGTATCGATTAGACATCGATAGAAGAGCGCGAGATTGATAGAAGAATCAGCGTGAGAAAACCAACGGCGTTTGTAATTCACGCATCATCTGCGGCGAATCATCGTACACTGCGGCGAATCATCGTACATTGCGGCCTGGACCATCAATTTTCAACAAGTGTCATCTTTTCTAAGTCTACTCAGCTGAGGACTTTCTAAGTCTAGTTCGGCGCCGTGTAAGTGGACCAGTCAAAAAAGTCCACGTGTGTGGACTTAAATTTTGGCTCATCTCATCCGAAACCAGAAATTGCCATGCAGAAACTGCCATGCAGTTTCTGCTATACGATTGCTATCGTTTTGATCTTCTGTCTGTTGTGTTATTATCCGGAATAGTTTCGTGAAAGAAAATATGTTAGCGAGTTTATCAAAGACTTCTGATTAGATCGCACAGATGATTTTTCCTTTTGAACATGAACATGGGGGGGAGTCACATATTCACGATGGATCTTAAAAGCCATTCATCCATTCATGAAAGACCATCCATTCTTTGAAAAAATTCTTTTGAAAGACCATCAGCTGCTCTTTCTGATTTGATATGAGATGATTTCTCATAGTAAGTGAGCTGTATTGATTTGAAGTTAGTTTTTTTTTTTGGTGTCTGAGCCAGAAGCCATGTCAACCCATCACCGTTGATTCTTGAAAATTTTTTTATTCACGGTGCTGTATTCATCGTTCCTAAGGTATTTAACCAGTAAGTAGCCACAATTTTGACACAGCAGGCCTAACAGCCGCCATGCCCACCAAATTAACAACGTTCGAGTAGCTGTGAGATTGTCTCAAACAGTTAACCAACGTGTCAACGCTGAGAAGTACCGGTTTACTGTGAGTAACCGAGAAAAAAATGTAACTACATACCGGTACACAAATGTTGACTCTTGTCAAATGTAACCGAGAAACTTTTACCTATCGGAATATCATTTTTGAGCCAATCTGCGTCCAGATTGCCAATCTACATTGTCATTCTGGAATATCGTTTCTATCAAACTCCTAGTCTTTGGAGTCGTTTCTATCACACTACATTGGAATATCGTTTCTATCACACGGATAGTACAGTTTTGGTCCGATTTGCGATGTATCAGCCAGCTGGGTTGTGATTCGCAGCCATCATCGCGTTTCAAAGCACGGTAAAACACCGATTTTCTATTGGTTTTCTGACACAGATTTTTGCCAGCACTGATTCAGTGTTTTTCCTTCCACACTAAGGATTCGGAAATGGCGCCGATTGTCCTCATACCCGGGCATGGCTCAAAGTCTCCCACATCAGGGTCACCGAATTTGGAGACTCCTTCGCATTTGAAGAGTGCGAATTTCAACTCATTGAGCAACAGTCATTCAGGGACGAGTTCGCATCTGGAGACATACACAGCTATTGACACAGCTACTGCAGTGCCTACTGCAGCGGTAGCGGAAAGAGACGCAGACGTGCCTACTGCAGCGGTAGCGGAAAGAGACGCAGACGAAACAAGGTCATCACTATTGTTGACATCCAATGATCATCACGCTAACAGGCTCAGCGACACTAATGCTATGAGTGATCATGTTGGTGACAATGATTGGTACGTCCTTGATGATGATCATAATGACAGACGTGCTGTGTCAGAGATGGATGTTCCGGGGCTGTATCCAATATTTCCTCAGCCCATTGGGCGGTGGGATAATCTTACCGATTCTGCTGGCGACAGCAACACTTCTATACTCACAAGTTTCACCACGAGCATTATTCCGAACAGCTCCTCGCTGCCAACTACTGGTATTCCTAACACCACTATCACAACTTCGTTCAACACGCTCAACAATGCGAGCCTAGCAAACAACACTAACAGTTCTTTTAACGGTACCCTAGCCAACAGTTCCCTAATAACACAAGAAGGCCTGATATCCAAGTCAGAATCTCCATTAGTAGCCGTCGCAGCGATTGCAGGCGGTGTCATTCTATCTCTAATGCTATTTTTGCTTTATGCAATGGACAAATGGAAAAGTGGTAAAGGGCATTCTGGCGATTCTGGACATAATGGTCCCCAGAAAACTGGCCACAATCATGGTAATTCTTCTGCACAGCAAAACGCAAGAGCGTCATTCTGGTCGTCACATGTGCTACCAAGTGGAAGTCAGCCTAACCTTAATGGAAGTTTCAATGCCCCTAATAGAAGTGGAAGCAATACTAATGCCAATATTAATGGAAGTAATCAAAATCTTCACAACTGTCCACAAGAGGAGTCTTCCGCCATCACGAGAACTTCAGACTGTGCCACGAATTCAGATTTGTCACAGCGAATTTCTGACTCTAGAAGACGACAGTTGAAACGTATGTCCACCGTGGCGAGATGCGAACAAAACTCCAGGAAAGCGCTACCAAACTCGACACTGAAGATGTCTGAATTTAAGTCACGTCCAACCTCCAGATTGAATGATGATACCCCTATGAACCCGCCCTTCGCTTTTCTGAAATGGGCAACAAATCAGGACTTCAATGCGCCGGCTATGCGAAGGTTTGGACTTTTTCCGGCCGCGAGTTTCAAGACCAATGTTGGGACTAGCAGATCAAATAGTGGCACAGGCATTGTAGCGCCAGCGGTCAGTAGGAAGAATTCTGAGGTCAGTAGTGCAACAGTAACTGAATTGATAGGACGAGAGGCAGGGATGATACAAGGAGGAGAAAAAAGCAAGAATTTCATTATGAACCTGATTTCACATCTTATGACCGAGAGACAGGGGCAATACAATGGCAAAACGAATAAGTCGAACCTTACCAACAAGAAGCGACGAAATAGCAAAATATATACCGAAGGAGTAGAGTGTTGTGTTGATGAAGATGCGCATGTGCCTGTTGCTGAAGGAGTAGAGTGCTGCGTTGATGAAGGAGCACCAGATGCACATGATTTGGTGCCTGTTGAATATTGTACAGCAGTTCAAAAAGTTGCAGAATCAACTGATGCTTCTGGCTCGTCGAATTCCTCGCAAAACGGTTCCTCGCAAAATGAAGAACAGAACTCGTCTCAGGCATCGAGTTCATCTCAGACATCGACTTCATCTCAGACATCGAGTCCACCTGACACGAAACCACTGCAAACATCGTCACAGTCCCCATCTCTTCCGCGGTTCTGCTCGTCCCGATGCGGTGCGCCGTCATCATTGGCTGCGCCAGTCCCGATACAGTATGGAAAACCACCGCCAATGACGGAGAAAAAATTGAATCTCGAAGAAAAGTCTACGACCAGTAGCAATGAGAGCACTACCATGTCAGAGAGGGATCGCGAACCTTCGTCCTCGACTCACAACAATTCTCTGCGTAGTATTCCGAATGCTATTATACGCTGTACCAGCAGTTCCACTCCAAACCTACTACGTACGGCCAACATCAGTACCACTACGGCCACAAACATTCTAAGCACTAGAGACTCTGGAGTGAGTCAAAGTTCCTGCAAGTCTTCTACCCCAGTGCTATCTTCTACCGCAGTGAGGCATACTCCAGTGAGGCATACTCCAGTGCTATCACGACGACGACATACTCCAGTGCCATCTCAACGACGACACAGTGCCGCACCCAACAGTGCCGCACCCAATTACTATGCAGATTCGCCTTTTGAAGTCATTTCAGCAAGTCGTCTACAAACACAACAAAGTTCTTCACATCGACAAATACAACAAAGTCGACAAACACAACAACGCATACTACCTCGCCGCGGGCTTAGACGGGGGTCTTCGTCACATGCATTACCTCTAAGCTGCATGCCCCCGCGGGGAATGCCTTCTATGTCGAGACAGGGATCTGGGATGTCTCAGTGCCCTTCTATGTCGAGACAGGGATCTGGGATGTCTCAGTGCCCTTCTATGTCGAGACAGGGATCCAAGAATCTATCTCGGGGTGAATGTTCGTTAAAAGATGATTCTTTTATCTCTCGTGAGATCTCTCGTGAGTCAAGTCAGGGTGCAAGTCGACAAGCAGTGAAAGAGGGTTCTTCAGAGACGAATTCAAGTTTTTCAACTAATCATAGTCCTGGCAGTGGTTGGTCCGACATCTGGAAAGTCGCGGGCGCCATGGCTTATGCTCAAACTTCTTCTCAACAAAATGGGTGTTCACAAGCTTCTTCTTCT
>Ga0099797_100072_pt1 | contig 57718 bp, 35 predicted proteins | sample Uncmet_Sort48C_1_FD_89871 | JGI IMG/M metagenome (GOLD analysis project Ga0099797, IMG submission 89871) | Marine eukaryotic communities from CALCOFI LINE 67, Pacific Ocean - C012_Sort48C_1 | ecosystem: Environmental > Aquatic > Marine > Oceanic | place: Pacific Ocean: Monterey Bay | collected...
TCTCGCCATAGACGTAGTCGAGGTATTTTTTGATGTTGTCATTGTTCGGGAAGTTGCTTAGTGCCGCGTCCATCACCGCCTCTCCCTCTCGTACCGCGGGTCGTACATGTTCAAAATCCACCATGAAGCGCATCATGTAGCATCCCCACCTCTGCATTCCTTCATCATGACTATGTTGCGTCATAGCACGGAAGACTGCTTCGATGCCACCTTTCTCGGCAATGGTACGTGAGTTTGCATGGTTACCACCCACCTTCGTGAGGGCCTGGCACCCCCACCGCTGCACTATCGGGATATCCGGATGTTGTCTTATGCCAGCCAGGATAACATCGATGCCACCTTTCTCGGCAATCATGCGGCGGTTTGCATTGGTTTGGGCAGCCACAGGCACGAAGGCCCTGCACCCTCTCCACTGCACCTCCGTGCTATCCCTATGTTGTGTCATGACGGCCAGAATCAAATCAATGTCCGTTTTCTTTATCGCCTCCTCCAGTACTTGTAAGGCCTCCTCTGGCGTTTTTGCAGCTTCTTCGGTCTTCCGTCGCGCTTCATCCTGCGCCGCTTCTTCGGCCTTCCGTCGCGCTTCCTCGGCCTCGGCTTCCACCTCACACCGGATTTTCTTGCGCAAGTCATCCTCGAGCTTCCGCAAGTCTTCTTGGTGCCGCTGCTTCTCTGCCAAAAGCTCCTGCTCTACCCGCTCGCGCTCGTCCTGCCGAATATCCTCTTCGCTCCTACGGCGCGCCATTCCAGCACCGGCGCGTTCGAACGAGGCGATGTCCGCGACGATGCCTGAAAAAGTGGGCCGGTCCTTTGGGCTTTGCGCCCATCCGTTCTCCATCACGGCCAGCAGTTTCTTGCCGTACATAAGTTCAAACGTCCCCGGGTCGTACTTGGGGCGTTTTTCATTCAGCACGACCCTTTTCTTGATGGCTTTGGAGGACTTGCCGTCCCACGGCACTTTCCGCGTCACGATCTCCCAAACAGTAATGGAAAACGAGTATACGTCACACTTTTCATCATCCAACGCCACACGTTTTGTCGATTGCCCGGATGCATCGGAATCGCTGGAGTCGTCACCACCGTCTTCGAGTTCCTCTGGGCTTTCCCATGCCAAGGTACCGACGACTCCGCCCTTGGAGGCACTCGCGCTCGCGCTTTGCAGAATCGACGCTTTCGAGAGACCGAAATCGCACACTTTTGCACGAAAGTATTCGTCCAACAGCACGTTCGAGGACTTCAAATCCCGATGGTGGACGCCCTTGGCGTACAATGCTTTCATCCCATACGCAATGTCGTACACCAAGCTGAGCGCCATGCTCTTTTCCAACGGCGTCGATGCATGCTTCGTCAAATAGTGGCGCAAGCTCCCTTCCGCGGCATACTCCATGACCATCGCTAATTTCCCAGTCATGGTGGTGATGATCCCGAACACTCGCACCACGCGCGGGCATGTGTTGATCGAGCACATGAGCGCAAACTCGCGTTCGAAACTCTCGTAAATTTTCACGTTTTCCTGGTACGTGCTGGCCGTGTAGATGTACTTGATGGCGCAGAGTTGCCCAGCGTACTTGCACTTGAACACTTCTCCGAAGCTGCCTTTGCCCAGCGGTGGTTCCCCGTCCAGGACCGTCACGTCGTTTTGGTCGATTTCGTTCTCTTTCAGAGCCTCCATTTTTCGGTGCCCAGCGTTGTGCTTGCGGCTCAAATCTTGCACCGTCGCGTTGGTCTCTTTGCTCAAGCGCAGCAACAGGTCTTGTCTCGTCGTCATCAAATTGATCTTCGCCTGCAACATGTCTTGGACAAGGCTTTGGTGCTCTGCAATGGATTTCGAACCCTCGATCATGTCCGTCAGGGTATGCAGCCGCTCGTCAACGTCTTGGTTCAATGCGTCCGCGTTGCGGCCCCCTTCCCCTTGTTCGCGTATTTCACGCACCAACGTGTCAATGTCCGTCAGTTGGGCGATGGCCGCGTCGATCTTGCCGTCGATCTCCATGACGACGGGGGCCGTTTTCAGCAGCTCGTTGTTTTGCGCCAAGGCTTTTTCGGACAGCCCCAATTGCATTAGTTGCATCGCATCGCGCAAGTCTTTGTCCGCTTCTTCGAATTCTTCTTTGAACTCGTTTGCGGTGAACAGACGACGGACCTTGCCGCGCTTCGAGTGTTTCTTCACTACGGCCGTCATCCGGGCGAGGCCGTCACGGAGATTTTGTAAACCAAGAAGCTGCTTCTCTCCGGGCCCGCCGTTTGCCGCGTATTCCCGGGCGCACGATTCCACCGCCACTGCAAGGGTGTCGCACCGCTTTGCAATTTTCGCGCAATTTTTCTTGTTGTGCTCCGCCGTGTCGGCGACTTCTTTCACGTAGAGTATACCTTCCGCAATGCTTCCGACTAAAGGGAGTTTTTCGGCTAGGCCCATGATCGTCTGTATAGCAGCGGCTGCGTTTGCGACCAACGATACCATGGTGTCGCTTGTTTTTCTTGTTTCTCTGGTATCCATCCTGAATAATGATAATAATCTTGAGTTGAATTTGGTGGCGCTTGGTCCGCGGTCGGTGTGGTCGGTGAAGGGTGCGGGGGAGGGCGGAAGGTTCAGGACGGGGGGGTCCCCAAATATAATGATTGCGTCAAGGCATGGAAGTCTGCTTCGATGCCACCTTTCTTTCTCGGCAATGTTACGGCTGGTCAGCCCCCCTCCCGAGGGATGTCCTGCTCGAGGTCTACAAAAAACAAGCACACAACGAAGTGCCCGCTCGATTATTCCAAATACACCCGTCCGTAGTCTTGTCTCCTCCCGTAATACTCTACATCTCTACATCGTGTCTATTATTATATGCAACCTCGGGGTAGTGGTATGTAACTTGTTTGGGTGGTTCGGAACCGAACCACCCAAACAATTTTTTTTTCCTTACCGCTGAGTGCTAGTCGAGGAGTGATGGTTTGTTTTCCAGGACGCGGTGTCCGTATATAATTCTCTTTCTATTAGATCGTATATAGTATCTTTGTGCGTATTTTTTTTGTATTTATTTTTTCATGGTCTGTTTTTTTTTTAATATGGACGTAGGTAGCTTTTTAAGGAAACTGTTCGGCGAACCTGTTCGGGGAGCGAACATTTTTTTGTTTGGCCCGAACAAGTTACATACCACTACCTCGGGGTTCAGGCCCTCCGAACCTCCGAAATAGTGCGTAGACGCGTTGGCCTTACCGCGTAGGGTTACTTGTGGAAGGAGGGCCATGAGTGGATCTACCAAAGCTCAAGGGTGGAACAAGTCGAGGAAGTTGTCGTGCATGGAGATGTCTGTGGCTGCGTGCTTGTGGGGAGGGCGGATCTTTCAGTGCGTGTATTCTCTTTAAGATTGTGCCGACTGTGCATATCATCCCTCAAGGTTTTCTTTTTTTGCCGTTGAACAACACGCTGTGACCGAATCATGTCTTCTTTAGCTTCCGCCACGGAATGTGCGTCAGGGACAGCGAGTAGAGAACGTTGCACGGCGGCGAGATTCAGGGAACTCGTCGAGCAGGCGGATTGGAAAACGTTGCGCGAACTTGACACTTCCTGTCTCGCTTCACGGGTGATCGCAGACGACCAGACCAACCTACACGCACGACTGTCGTCGCCTTCTGAATATTCACTGAACACCAAACAGGTGGTCTTTGTCACACCAACTTCCTCTTGGATAGACTGGGGCGAGCAGTTGGACTCTACGACGGTGTCGTCAGAAGGCTCAAGCAAGGCGGCCAAGGCCTTAGATTTTGTAGGCTGGAACACGGACGACATCGAATGGGCGCGCAGCTCAAATAAGTCCGCCATGATCTATGTGTGGGAGGATCCTGAGCTTGCAGAGCGAGACTGCACGGCGACCTGGGACTTCGTATTTGATTTCGTTCTTCCAGAATGTGCGGCTCGTGCCGTATCATTCGAAATTACGAAAGGCAAAGAACCGCGCTGGGCTGTAATTAAAGAACCATTACTTGTTACTTCCCCATCAGTAGACACCGAATTCGTGCGTATAGCGCAAACGCTACGGGGCAAGGTGTCGACGGTACCGCTCAATGAGGCTGACATCAAGGAAGCTAAAGATGTTGGCTCGCTGGAGGTCGTCCAGGCGGCGGAGAGCGATCGACCTTTGAAGGTGCGCCAGGCACTTAAGAGCATGTTTTACCTGGAAACAGCCTTTGCTGGTGACGGGTTCACCCGCAATCGTGCAGGAGTTCGTTGCGCACCGGAGTTAATCGTCTCGACCCGTCGCTTTTCGGAGCTTGAACAGCTCGAGGGCATTGACCTGGGTAAGGTGTAGGAGACAACAGGGCGCAGTTGTTAGGATAGTATGTATCTAGTGCCTGTGCCAATCTGGCCGAACGAGGAGCGCGAAAGAAGCAACTAAGCTACAAGCCGGAGAAGATATTCATCGGCTTCAAGATGGGCAAGTGATTGTTGCCTTAGTAAGGACAATAATATTAACTAACGTGTTGAAGTGCCGAGTGTGAACGAAACTGGAAGTGGCGGAGAACAATGTAGGGTGGTGTAGGGTCAGTGCAGGTTTGTGTTAACACAAAAATGAAAGAGTATCTTATTTAGTGTAGGGTATGTAGGGTATGTAGGATAATTAACAAGTTTAGTAGGAAAAAATAAAAAAATAAAAAAAGTTTATTTGTATGTAGAAGTCGTGAAAAACCGTACATACCCTACACACCCTACACACAGTAAGTAGTTAAATACATATTCAACCTACAATAAAGTATACAGATTATGGGATAATAAAGTAATTTTTAAATGCCTATGAAAGTCCGTCTAAGCCAAAAGAAATGGGAGTCATTAAGTACCTCTTAATGGTATTTTATTGCACCATGATAAGCCTATCACTCTCCCATGTGGTGGTATACGTATGTCATAAGCTTATTGATTACGACATCAAAAGATGTTCGGAGGAAAAATCTTTATGGAGCTTGCATTCCTCCACCAGGGCGACCCTATTTTCAATCCCCTGGGTTGAATCCATTACCAACAACTTCGAAGTTTCCGAGACTCTATGACGCCGAAGGCTTAGCATCATCACCCTCCGGTGCCGAGGAGTCCTTTTTTGTACCACCTTTGCTTTCAGGCAACTCACCCTCGGACAAAAACGGCACGTCAACAAAATGGTCGCCAGTATGGAGACGCAAACAGTTCTCCCGCAAATTAATTTGACACTGATAGCGCTTTAACATATCGAGCCCGAGCAAAAATTCCATGTTTTTATCGCCCAAATTTTCCTCCATAACCGTAAAAGAGCATTGCAGAAAGGAATCCCCAAATTTGATCTGCGCCAAGTGCACTTTACCTAAAATTTTAGCTGTTCCGACCCCGACAGCTTGCCCAGCAAATCTTCGATCCAAAAGTCGCATGACGCCACAACGTTCGGCACAACTCTGGGACATAATCGTATTTTGAGCACCACTGTCCACAAAGGCTTGGATATCGACATCTTGTACCTTGATCGGGACGTATAGCATCAGGACTCGTGTAAATGATTCAGGACTATGCTCCATTGCTAATTGTCTGTTCATTTCCACTTGTTCTCTACGAATGCGCTCCTCGATTGCCCGTTGGGCTTCCATATCGTAGGGGTTATCGTTCAGCCGTTGTACTTCCATACTTTCGGCACGTTGTCCCATAAATTTCTGCATTTGTTGCTCAATCAAAAAGGCTCGAAAAGCACCAGGGTCGTCACTTCTAATCGCCGCGGCCATATTAGGGTTGATGTGGTCTAACTGCCGCAAAAGGTGTGGATTCTTGAGGAACACTTCGCGTTGTATATCTGGAGGCATATCTGCCGGTAAATCCTCAAACCGCAAACCTGGATCCACTGGAACATTTGCAGCATCTATCGCTGCCCGTGGAGGGGCGGGAGTAGATGTGAGTGAGGCAGTATCAGGAGCTCGATGAACTGCGGCTGCATTGCCGGGGGTGGCAATTGCAGCAACAGTGATGAGGTCTCCTTCAGTCACGCCGATGCTTCCTATCGTCAGAGTGTCGTCAGTGACCATTCGGCCTTGCACGATCAGAATTTGTCTTTCCGATGGTATGTCAAGTGCTTCTTGTATTAAGACTTTGAGAGTTCCCACTGTCATGGTATTCCCGACTGTAACTAGCGCGCTTTTCCCGTCCCCATTTTGTGAAACAACAGTCACGGAGAAAACGGCTGACGCCAATGAGGTCATGTTTCAATCGTCGCCCGCGCTGCTTTCTAGTTTCCACGGCGGAAGTTCCGTACACACACACACACACAAAGAGAGAGAGAGAGTGAGAGAGGAAGTCACAGGCTTTAGTCCACCCACCCTGCTCCACAACTTGTTATCGTTCACCGCAAGCAGAGTAATGCATTGATTGATTGTCTGCAATCTGCAAGCACACAAACGCAACGACGCAACGACGCAACGACGGACCCGTCTATGAAATGACGTAAAGAATACGACGCTCCTACTCGACTTATCGATGACGGCATGACGGCAGACACTTCATAGATTTTTTGTTTTATCCCACAGTTTGTACTACCTATGCATTGCATGTACGTCTGTCGGTTCGAACAACTACGTCGATGAAAGATGCCATTTGAGAGTGACTGGCGAGCGTCGAGTGACTTTTAGCAATTGATAAACTCTACCGGTCATACAGCATCGCTTGCGCCCTCACCTGCACGAGGCCGGGCTGATAAGAATACACCCCCATTGTTCCAAGTTTGCTCGAAAGGGTAGCCGACTGGCTTACATCCATACATATGATAGACGAAAAGACTGCCAAGGGTTGGGCTAAGCACAGCTGTGATAAAATCTTTGATGTAGTTTGGAATTTTTTGAAGTATTTATACAGCGGGGAAAGATTGCGAATATTGCTAGCGGTAACAGCTTTAATGTGGATTCTAACAATTGTGAATGTGGTTATTGGTGGAAAGCTCACGGAGTTTGGGATCGCACCCAGGGATTTCCCCTTCGGATTTCTTGGAATATTCTTAGCGCCTTTGATTCACTCTTCCATTGGCCATGTTGCCGCGAACACAATATCTTTCATTTTTCTCGGCGCCCTTGTAATGCTGCGTGGAATTAAAGTGTGGGCCATAATGTCTGTGCTAATCGCAATCTCTTCCGGCTTTCTTGTTTGGGTTCTTGCTGCATCAGGATCCCATCATGTAGGTGCATCGAGTATGATCTTTGGATACTTCGGGTATCTGGTTATTGTTGCTTGCATCGAACGCCATTGGAAGAGCGTGCTGATTGCGCTAGTTGTTGGTTTCTTGTATGGTGGAATGATATTTGGAATATTCCCTGGTGCAAACGACAAGGTAAGTTGGGAAGGGCATTTTTCTGGAATGCTCATGGGGGGGCTGTGCGGGTATTTCCACATGATAGTTTTTGGAGGGATGGTCATCGAACGCCCTGATCTCCCCTACGAGTACAACCCTGTGAACACGAAAGATTCGGACTCAGTGTAGTGACGTGTTCACGATGAATCCAGTTCCTTTGACATGGAAAACAGCAAATAGTTGATTATTGGTGGGCATCATTGCATTGGTCGACATTCATAAATGAACCTACACATTTTTCTGAGCAGAGGAGCAGTCTAGACGACTACGAATACATACAGTACCTCGAAGATAGTAGTCAAATATTGCATCATTGCTAACATCCGTACAGTAGTACCGATAAAAGTAATAAAACCCCTCAATCAATGAAGTACAGCTACTGTACTGTAGTGAGGTTGTAAATAATACGAAATGTATGTGAATAATATTATAATATTATCACGTGCCCGTGCCCGTGCGCTTCAACAATGATCCAATTCAATTGATCCTCGAAATAACGGTCGACACCACGATGCCTGACAGACAGGGGGGGAGTTTATGAGTCTTCGGCGACGATCACCTGCTAAGGTAAACTTTCGATAATAGAGGGAATTTACTCTTTTCGAAGATAACAATGCCAGTGAAATTGTATTTACTACCGTCAAACAAGGTCCAGGGGTTACCCATAGCGGGAGAAGCTTCGCTGCGGATGAGACAGTTTGCAACCTCCGTCGATAAAAATCTCCAGCCTTCTCTGTTCCAGCCCATGAGAAAATTTTGCGCTCTTCAAAAGCGTACTATGTCTATGCGATTCTTTAAAAAATGGAGTGCTGCAGTTTCCAAGCACAACACAAAGCGTACTCATTCTCAGCGTGGTATTCCGACGCTTGCGAAAAGAATAGATTTCCTCGGCCATGTTGTCGAATATTTGAAAAAGAAGTGGGCTTTTAGTAGGTGGTTTGAGAGCGCGGGAACAAGGAGGCCAAATGAAACCACTGGCATCCGTGAAGCAGTGAAACACCGAAAGAGAGCATTAAAAAAGTTTTCCTTACACCAATGGAAGCGTGGGTTGGAAATATTTTCCAGAGAAAGGCACATTGAGATGAATGCTGTCGCCGCCTACCATTGGCGTACGCATGGCAGAATCAAAATGTTTCAACAGTGGTCGGAATTTCTGGAGCGAAAGAGAAACGCGATTGTTGTATTTGAGAATCTTTTCAAGTCGTTGGTGAGGCGATACTTACGTTGTAGTCTAAATCGCTGGCTTGCTTGGAACCGGAGGGTTGGGTTGTATGCAAAACGAAATGAAGCATTAGGGCGGGACCATTTCAATAGCAAATTATTAATGGTCGTTTTAAAGTTGTGGAAGCGCTCCTATCGTGAAAATATTAACAACCGGAAGAAAGTTGTCGCGTTTTTGAAAAACAAGGACCTAGGGAATGCATGGATAAAATGGCACACATATTTTGTTCGAAGAAGAAAGGGACGCTCACGTATTTGTAGTCTCTTGCAGCAGGTGTATGCAAAGTGGTGCCACAATCTACTCAAGAATGCTTTTCTTCGATTTCAAAATTTGCCTCCAGTAGTTGAGGAAGTGAAACTGCCAGACTACTTGGAGCGAATGTTTCGAGATGTAGACACAGAAATGGCTAATTATTACAGTCAGAAGAAGAAGTGGTCTCCATAAATCGCATAACAACTATAACCTTGTATGTCACGAAATCCAATAAAAGTTTCGAGGTGCATAATAACTATAGAAAAAAGAGGGAGGTATGATAACTCAAAACGAATCCCCTGTCATCTAGTTTTTACTTATCATACGAATAGTTTAAAATTACATATTCGTACTGAGCATATGTTACCCATAGTTTTTGAAAAATGTTGCATACACGCACGTGTGCGTATAAATATTTTAGTACTAATATTTCAGTTACTATTCGTCAAACACGGCCAACCAAGTACACATGAAGAGTGGCAACCCTACAATCCAAGTAGCACGGAACGAATAAAATGCGGCTGGCGCGCAGTAGTCAATATTTGTTGGGTCCAAAGAATATCGTTCCAATGGTGGTTTGCCACAATACTCTATGTTGATCGCTTCCCACTCTTCCTTTTGCCGTACAACATTCTCTTCATATACTTTATTATCATCGTTTCCCGAGTTTGCTGCAAAACACTTTTTAGCAGTCTCGTAGTAGAGTGTCCACTGGCAGCGGCATTGCATACAGCAACCTTCAAATGAAAATTTTCCATACTTTTGACAGCACAAATACCAATCTATCGTAAACTCCGGACGCCCTCTTCGACCATCACTTGCTATCCCTGCACTTTGGCAAGGTAGGGTTTCATCAATTCTGTCTTGCGCGCTAACTGGGACTAACAACATACAATATAATACACACGTCACCACTGAGGGCACGTTTAGACGAAGTCGACGGACCATCACCTTCGTCGTTAACCAAGTCACTATATTCAAATAGCAAGTGCCAATGCAACCTTCTCGTCCCGAATGTTCAAGGATTTTTCGGTCGTGTTTTGACACCCAGAGTCTGAGGGCACCCGCGAATTCGACAGAGTGGAGGCGGCCTCCATCTCTCGTTGATTGATTACTCGTCCTTTGGAGCACATTATCTGCTATGTCGGTCTGTCGGTCTGTCGCCAGTACAAGTGGTGAATTGTAATTCAAGTTATTCTAGACTACTACTAATTACTAATAATACTTCCATTCTAGCCTGGCACCAAGCAAATAGACCCGTCTATCAGAATCATTTATACCAACTGCCGTTTCCATCCACTTCCAGTTTCTTTTCTCTCATTGGTTCATTTCTGATTGTACAGTACTTAAATGTGTATGTAACTTTATACTCAATTCTATACTTATAAGAGGGTGATTCTTGTATATAAATACTATCCTTTTGATATGCACTTTCTAAAGTTTTTATTGAGTGTCTATTAGAACCGCATATATTAAAATATGTTCAAGCACCTGATAGCACCAACCACAAATAGACCTGGGTGGGAGGGACCTGGGCGAATTTGTGCGTGTGCTGGAAGTGCTGAATGGAGTAAATGTACCGTAATGTATGGAGTCTACGATATCTACATAGTGTCTGTAGGCGCCGATAGAATCGTGTGTTGATGTGTGATCGAAGGTCATCTTGAAACTTGGATGATATCTCCATATTCGTCTGTTTAGTAATCCTAAAATATTCGCGAATAATCATGATGATAGACAATGGACGAGACTATTTTGTACTTCAGACTTCGCTCTGCGCTATGCTATGCGAGCCATCGATTGACGACGGATGATCCTCTGCCATGGTTAGTCTGGGTCTGTGTTTGTTGTGTCTAAACGTGCACGCACGGCCGCAATGGAGGGGCCAGTCCCTGAAACAAATGCAGGACGGAAACGAGCGTTGAGAAAGGCCGCTGCACACTAGTTGACTGCGCCTTGGAACCAGATAATGTTTACCGCAAAATGTTTTGCGCTCTTGGTAGCATTCGTCCCTTTAGTTTACTCGTTCGACTGCAAACCGGCTGTGCAAGGCGCAACTTGGGATTTTACTGCCCTAAAGCAGACACTTTACGTGACAGGTGGTGACATTGCGTGCACATGGGACAAAATTGAAAAAAACTATGGTTATTCGTTTTCCCCATGCGGTCCTGCAACATTGCCAAAGAAATGTGTGGCGAGTGCGCACTGTCCTTTAGACGGTGCACGTACCGCAGGTGTCGTACAGGTGGACGGTACAGAGTGTTGTATAGCTGGGTCTACCGCGGCTGTGTCAACGGAACCGTACGACAGCAAAGATCGCTCTAAAGGCATCAGTGTCATATTAAAGGGCGGTCAACAGTGCCAACACCCTACACCAACACCTCGACAAACAACTATCAATATTCTTTGCGATACGCGCGCGAAAGAGCCAAAATATGACCACGCGAACGAGCCATCCCATTGCCATTACGACATCACCATGTATTCAATCCATGGGTGCCCTAAAGAGTGTCCAATTGAACAAGCCAGTGGGTTTGTATGTGGTGATCACGGTATTTGTAAAACTGACACTGTTATTGACGCTGTGAGATGTTTTTGCGACGAAGGGTATACGGGGTCTGATTGTAGCGTGAAAGGCTCCAATGGAAATTCATCGGGTTACGGAGGAATTATTGCGTTGATGGTGATTCTGTTTATTATAATGATCGGCATGGGAGGAGCCATTTTTTATCTGGTCAAACAGATGGCTGGGTTTAAAAAGGACAACGACACATACATGGCTTTGCGCGAGACCAACAGCAAGTAATTTACCACCATTGCTTCGAAATAAGCATATGTGAGATGGTGAATTTATGATGCACAAAAATGACTGTGTTCATCACGAAAATAATATTCTAGCGGTGATCGCGTATACTTACACAGAGTACATATACACACAATAATACTATCTATGATAATATAATATTAGTACTTTTTACTTTAACTAAACTAACGAAAGAACACAAGAACAAAATATTGCTAATACACAAGGTGTATCTCTACCGCGCGCCCTTTTTCATGGTGGCGTTACCTCCCTTTAGCCTGCGATACCCATTTTTGGAGGTCGCTAAAATCAAAATCACCGTCGCCATCCCGATCTAATTTTGTAAACATCAGGTCAAGGAGCTTTGGCAATAATTCGCCCATTTCTCTATCTTTTTTTTCATACCAATGGCACGGGTTGTCATGACAAAAATCATCAAGTAATCCCTCTTCCTTTTTTTTATGAAAGAATTTTCCTGCTGACTTAACTCCAGCACGCAACAAATCGTCATCCGTTGGCAATGCTTTCATATCACAGATGCGACATACCGCCTCAAGGAAATCTTCGAATGTAATGCATGTAAATGGAACACGGCGGCGGACTTCATCGGCAACTGCCATTTGAGACCATGCAAAAGCAAGTTTTCCTTCTCTCTGTGTAAAGTCCGAGTCAAACAACTCGCAGGTTTTACACAGATACATCCACTCATCCATGTTCATCAGTTGGTACTTCGTCAACCCAATTTTAGGCTGTGCAAACACTTTGAAAATCATTTGTAGGCGTTTGTTGTGTTTTTTGAGTACCTTATCAACAGCTTCATTGTACATCCTCTCACGCCTAAAGTCATTGCTGTCGTTGACTGCTTCTTTTCCAAGATTTGGGCGTATGTTTCTGTCGCACAGCATTCGTACTGCATCGCTCACGTCATTAGTATCCCCACTTCTTAGATATTTTTGTACTGCAATACGAACAACACACTCGAGAAATTCAAAACGCATTAATGCTCGGTCATCGTTTGCTTTGTTCACTTTACTACTTTTGTCCTCTTCAACATTTGCAACGATGAAAATGGTATCCAAGTCTTTCCGTTTGCAAGTCTTACTCTTTGCATCGGGGATGTTACAGTCACCAACGAAGTCGGAATAGGAGTTCAAAGTAATTGTAAAAAGTGAGGACATTGACGAACCCATAACGGAATAAAATTCATAAGCGTCCATGATTGTATTGTAACATTCCCAAATAACGTCCCTGACTTCATATAATTCGTCCTTAGAACCGTCATCGTGCCGAACATTCATGGATCCATACGCCACGTCCACTCCTACCGGATAACGTTGTGAACATACTGCTGCAGTTTATCCTTCGGTGCAAACGCGATGATACACTTATGATTGCGTCTGCTTGTGCATGTTATATTTTGCCACTGGCAAGTACAGAAGTTCAAGTTGATTTTGGAATGAAGCTGATTTTCAAAGATGACTGGAACACATCTAGCATTGCAATCTACGCGTTTGCTTTAGCATCATCAAATGCGAATGGAAGGTTTTCCATGGCCAGAATGCTTGTTTTGGGCTGATTGAAAAGCTGCAAACAGCAACGCTTCCAATTATTTCGGAATATCTTAGTACTTCCATATCAAGTATTTTACGCCAGCGCAGGTCGATGTATGAACCTGGAGAGCCAGTCGAGAAGCGAAAAAGCACGGATGATGATAAACTGTTTAAGCAACTCGTACGGTTAATTGATTCTCGAGCACGGCTTGGTATAGAAACAAATACACAGATCCACTTGTCGGCTGGCATCATGAACATGTCATTGCCACCTGTATCGCCAAATAGAGACTTGAATTTTGCGGGCATAAACACGCACACACCAAGCAGGTCCCCGGGAGGCATAGTTGCATTGATCAAACTCTTAAAATACAAATTAGGACTCCATCCGAGCGTCCTCGACTTTTTATTATGTGCTCTTTGGGCAGCAGCTGGACATCCTCGTAATTCAGAAATTATCGGAAAAGCTGGCGGAATAGTTTTTCTATTGAACATTTACAAATCATGCGTTCTTAAATTGAAGCAGGTGAAAGAAAACTCTACGCCTCATGCTACAATCAATGTGTTGGTACAACGAACACTCGGAGTACTATATTTACTTTCATTTTCAAAGAAAAACCAACTTCTTCTTGCGGATAACACGGCCGTCGGCTGGGCATTAAGACGCTGGAGTTAGCACAAGACCGAAAACAACCCTTTCTAATTGCGGCGCATAGCTTAACACTTGGATATGTACATAATGCGATACATTCAGCGTTTGCGTATGAGCGTGGGAGTAAAGTAAAACTCTCTATAGGAACATCCGAAACATCGGTGGATGGTGTAGAAGTCGAGGATATAAACACGTTAATAAATCACCTGAAAAAATATGATGGTCAATACAACAACAGATTAACGGATCATCTTCAAGGTCTAGCCGACGACTCTTCAAAAACATTTCAATCAGATGGACAAGACGCGACAAAAATCTTAAAGGCGATTTTAACTATTCAAACGTTGGCGACCGATCACCTGAATCATGACATTCTTCTTGATAAAATTTTGTTGTCAGGACTTGTGAAAATGTGTTCTAACAAAGCATTCTCATGTTCTGTCCAGGCGGCGCGGACTATAAAATATCTTCTCCAAAGTACTACTGGGATCATTCGAGATAAACTTTTAGAAAACGGTGCGATCGTTGGACTGCTGCTTGTCATGAGGGATGCGAAATTTACTCGCAGTGAAGATGAGGTACAGCTGGTAGATGTTGCTTCATCATTGCTTCATGAATTCCGTGGAAATGATCTAGAAACAATGATGAGAGTCTCAAATGTCTCATCTACTGTACAGTTTGAACGGAGAAAATAGCAAAAGTGTCGCGACGACTATAGCAGTGCTATGGAAAATGTCAGAATCGGTAGATTGTGCCGAAAGCATGATCCGAAATGGGTTTGTCTCAAAACTTTTGGAAGTTGTTCACGATTCTGTGAGACCGGCCAAAGCAAGAAACAACGCTGCGAATGTATTAGAAATCATGGCAACGTTTTCATCTTTGTCATCATCATTTAGAAACCGCGCGGGGAAAGGTGGGGAAACTGTAATTGAACAAATGCTTGTCTCAATGCTAAATGACAACAGTTTTGAGATCAACGCATATGCTTGTGAAAGCTTGGCCAGGCTTGCAATGATGAATCGTCAGCAAGTCATATTGAGATTAAACGGGATTAATCAACTCCTTCGAGTGGCTCAACGGGCCAGTAATGAGTACAATGATGACTCACGCGAACACGAACCCCCAGGATTCTATAGTTTTCTTCTGAATAGTCTTTTCGCCTTGACATAACGGTCACCTCGAGTAAATACACAAAAGGGAAATCCTAGCAAAAGTCCTAACACTTTGCCAAACGTTAGAGTTGGCGTAACATTTGCTTCCCGATCTTGGGGTTGGAGTCAAAAACTACTCCCATGATCAATTCAAATGCCATGGAGGACAATGAGCAATTGCCAGCATTCGCTCCGTGAATAATAAAATATATGAACATTTATTTATGTATTTTTTATGTGCGATGCGCATATGTAGCAGTCGTCGATATATTAGTGTTTTATCGATAAACTAGAAATGCATGATTGATTCACTCATCATTTCTCTAAAACTACTACTACTCTGTATACTTGTCCCCGACTTGACATTTGACCAGATTAAGAGTACAGAATATCGTAGTTTATCTCTGTTCCTATTCAATAAACGTTTTCGTAACGGATTAATAAATTATCTCGCTCTATCAAAAGTATGACTACCGGCCAAAGCTTTTTATTTTAGCCCGGCAGAGTCAGCATATGTAGGCAGTGGCGGAGAATCCTCTAGCGAACTATCACTGTCGTCTTCATCTTCCTCGCCACTGCTATCATCATCATTTAGAAACAAAGGCATGTTTTCATGGTCAACTAAAGCAGCGACATGCGCCACGACGCAATTGGCTAAATTTTTTCTTTCTAGACGTTGTCTCACATACTGGCCATAACCGCCCTCGAGGACCGACACTAATTTGCCATCGCAACAAATGCTTGCAACTTCCTGCACTTTTGCTGTTGCCCAAAAATAATCGACGGGTTTCAAGTCCAGCCCACAGCAACTTCGTGCTCCAATGGAATGATTGCAGTTGCCCACATCGTCCTCAGATCCATCAAAGCCAGAAGAGAGTAAAATGATTTCAGGATTGTAAGCTCGGAGAGCCGGAAGTAGTTTCTCAGCAACAATTTGCCGGAAATAAGCCCGCCCACTCCTGGCTACGCCCGGCCTAGCAACACGTCTTCTTGACAGCGACGAAGTCATGAAACTTCCAGATGAACAGGCATCACGACGCCAAAGCGGTTTCATCGGTACATTAATGACATTTCTGGAAAGAATATCAGTCTTGCCGGTCCCCGGGTAGAATTCATACGATTTCGTTCTATCAAAAAGATGAGCCGAGAAGAAAAATATTTTATTTGGATCTTGCAAGGAGCCGATAATTTCTTCTGTACCATTTCCATGGTGTACGTCAAAGTCAATAATTGCTACGCGTTCTAACCCATGATGCTCTAATGCATGCATAGCACCCACAGCAACATTGTTAAATATACAGAACCCGCAAGACGTAGCGTTTTTGAGCAGGCCATTCGTTCCCGCATGGTGTCCTGGTGGACGTACGGTACAAAAAGCATTCCGATTTTTCCCTGACAGCACCCGATCTATTGCATGACAAACCGCGCCAACAGCTCTCCGCGCAGCTGGCAAAGATCCTCGAGAAAACGAAGTATCACAAATATCCTCTTCTTTCGTTTCAGCATCTGGTATTTTCCCAATACTCTTCTGAACTTTAGGTGTAAAAGGGATGACAGCACCATCTTTTGTCACTTGCATGGACAAGTCATGAATAAAACGAATGTATTGAGCTGAGTGAACTCTGAGCAATTCTTTCACCGTCGCACGATCGAATGATGTAGTATGCTCAAGCATAGCGGCAGGGTTAAACAGTTTCGTTCCTTCGATTTCTTTTAGAATAATTTCGATTCTTTCTGGGTGTTCCCACTCGTCGGATTTTCTAGGTTTGTGTTGTTGGCACTCCTCGTGATGAACTAATAGGGTCCTCAAGGCAGCATTTGACTTGTATAAAACATTCCGAATTTCTTCGCGCAGTCTTTCGGTTGACTTGCGCTGCGTTAACGTTTCCACGGGCAGCTCCGTCGCTGCCAGATCTATGGAGGTTTTACAATATTTGTTTCTAAGATAAATGTTTGCATTCCGGTCAACTAAGTATTGCACACTCTCGACTCGGCCTTCGCAAGATGCCAAGTGCAGTGCGGTATTTCCATCAATCGCCTGGGCATCTATTGGGCACCCGTGCTTCAGCAAATATGGAAGTAGCACAGTATTTCCTCTGGCAGCAGCCCAATGCAACGCATTGTAGCCTTGACGATCAGTATACTTACAGGAAGCTTTGTGCTGGACCAGAACTTCGCACATCTTCAAGGGTACCATTTTCGCATCGTCCATTTTCAGTTGGGTTCTAGATCGTACATATTCAGCATCCAGTGCGGCCGCCACCATGAGCGGAGTGTATCCATACATGTCCGGGTGATTGACTGCAACAAGTGTCGACATCGAAGCCGTCTCGGTTTGTTTTGCCATCGACGCGTTAGGGACTTTCAGAGCAAGGTCTTTTTTGTTTTTCGGGCTTAAAGCGGGTACAGCGGGCGAAACACTCGCAGTGTCACTTTCGACAGATTCAACAGTGGTCGCAAGTTTGCTGACTATAGTTGTTACAACCGCCTCTACAGAGGCATCCGGACTTTGCGCGGCAGAAATCCCTGATACGATGGAAGGGGCTTCTTCCAAAATACTTTGTGGCATTGGAGGGTGGACCAAGGGGCGGGGTATTAGAGACGAAATTTGTGTTCCCAATAATTTCTCCCCTGACTTGGACATTTTCGAAGATTTGGACCTGGAGTCTTCTTTTTTCAATTCATCTAGTAGTTTCACCAGGCGGGGTAAGTTTCCAGAAAGAACGGCTTCGTGTATGGGGGTTCTTTTCGGAGGATACCGCAGGGGTCGTTGGGCAGCAGCGTTCGCTCCAATTAAATTGACGCTGCGTTCAACTGCCTTCCCTTGATTGTTTTTTTTCTTTTTCTTGAATGCACGATCGCGCAAAGACTCCACTTGGCTGCCCCACGGCGTCCCAGGCGTGCCGTCTAAAACACCGGTGCCCCCTGACCCTATCGCATGCAGGCCATGCAAAACTGGCTTAGGCCGAGCCACTGTACTTTTTCTCTTTTTTCTACCCTCGAAAACGTTCCCACGTTCACCTTTTTCTCTAGCACCAACCTTCTTCACCGGTTTAGACTTTCCAGTGGTATTAGATTCTTTATCTTTGGTCGCGCGCGAGGAGCTAGCTGTGCCACTCATCGCCAGTTCCAGATACTTGGCCTCATCTGACAATTTTTTGATACCCTCCGCACCGGCCGATGTCCTGGCTAAAAGTGCCAGTGACCCTGGGGAAACTTTAGGAACGGCGCTAGTAGGCTCCTTCTTTACAGCACCATTACCGCCCCCCCCTTGGGCAACCTTTGCAGTTGAGGGAGCACTCCGTTTCCCAGCTGACAAGTCTTTACTGACGATCCCCAGCTTATCCATGTTGGCCACTTTGAGCAGTCGTTGGAAATATTTTTGCGCATGCGTCCTCGTTTGTACCACAGAACGGCTTCCGACCAACTCGGCCACTTTGACCCATTCTTTCCCATACAATTCCAAGCCTTGTTTAAATGCTTCGTGTTCTACTTCGGTCCACCTTCCAGTTTTCTCACTCTCTCGCTGAGACTTAAGGTTCTTCTTTCCGGGCCCTTGGACCGCTTTTTCGCCCCGCTTGTTGTTGCCTGCATGTTTCATTTTTTTTTTTGAAGCAGCACCACTTTTCTGTTTGGGCACCAAGGCGTCTTTCGCTTTTCGCTTCCTTTTTGGCGCAGTCGCCTTAGCCTGTGTTAGTTCGGCGCTAATGCTTGCTTTTTTTGGGCTCTTTGCTTTGTCTGCCTTCTTCTCCCCCTCGTATTTTTCGGTCCTGAGGACTACCTTAAGGTTATCAGCGTCTTGTTTCTGGGTCAAGGGTGTCTCCAGGATTTGAGGCATTCGGGTTATCTCGACAGCAGTGTTCTGGGCAGCGCCAACTCCTGCAGCAGCAGGAGGCTTCTCTCGCCCGGCAGGTGACATCGGGGTAGACGTGGCTCCTAATAATCCGACCTCAGCCGCTTGTGTCGCCACACTGTCCTCTCTGGTGGACATGGTGCACCTCGGGAAGGGAACTACTGAGCAAAGGTATATTTGCACCCCGCAAACCAAGCGGTGAACTCTGTGTCAGTCGTTGGGTGAAGCCCGACGCATGCATAGGCCACTTATGGTTTTGACGGAGCAGTCACACCTTCTGCAACTTCATTCCTATCGCCTGTTGCCTGTTAGAGTTGTTGGTGCATAATAATTATAAATAAATATCATCATCTCACGATCTTTTCATTTGATTTGCAAGTCCATTATACATCCTCGTAGTGTCGTGCTCTACAATTTGATCTTGTTCCGCTTGTCACAGTATGAAGCATTTCAGTGTTTTTTTCAGTCTTCCTCTTTTTGGAGACACATTTCAGTTGTTTTGATAGGGGTATATGAAGACAATCATACATTTTATAGTAGTAATAAACTTATTTGAACGTCGTTTTGATCCCTAGACACTAGGCGTCCACCGAAGAGGGTAGGGTACAGTATGTAATCATGGAATCATAGGGAACAACATATGTGAATACAGTAATCATACTTGGCACACGTCGCATCGCGGATTGGAGCTCTGCCTTGAACATAAGGTGTGATTGGCCGACCGTGACAGCAAATCTTAATTATTACGGCTCGTAAGTACCGCACCGGATTTTACTGTTTCACTACTGCGTTTTGTACCCGATACGACAATAATGACGAAGCTTTGTATGCAAAGATGAACGCAGCGAGGATGTTGATTCCTGAAATGTGCGATTGCTTGAAGCGTGTGCTCGAGACCAGAAATCCTGCTGGATAAAGGGATCTGGCAAAGAAAGCACCCGGGAAGCGATTTTCTCGGCTGAGAGAGATGGCAACTTTAGTCATGCCTACGCAAAAGACAAAACGGGAGAGGGAGACTTCAACCGCCGAGGGCGGTTTGGCCGTCAGCGTTTCTGGATCGAAGAAAAAACGGGTAAGCCGTGGCTCAAAGTCTATGTCTGGTGTAGTTCCAGAGCGGGAGGTCGTTTTACGGGATGCATTGGTCGGTAAAGTTGAGCCTGAAAACTTGAACTGGTTAGTGCGCACTGCAGACGCGCGAAAGTTCTTGGCACCGGACCAGTCCCCCACAGTTGACTTTAAAGAGCACTTGTCAAAGACTGTCATTCAACTCACTTCCCATGACAAAATAGCGTCTACCAGAGCTACAGAAATAAAGCAAGAAATAAAAAATCGACTCATCGCAACGGAAAGAAGCAAATTGGACGAAAAATGGGTCGACTATACCGCCGACGTAATTATTCCAGGGGGGAGCGTGTTCGGTTTAGGCGCCCAATTGACGCAGATGATATCCCCACCTGGTGTCTTAATCAAAGGCTTTTTGCCTTTACCGGGAGGGGCGATGGGCCCGCTGCAAGCAACGCAAAAAACAAAAGTGGGTGACGTTATCGTGTCCATCAATGGGGCAAAAGTGGACACAACAAACATGCACACTGCCATGATGACATTGAATATGATTGCACAAGTAGCTCACATCAGTAAGCAAAATCAGAGCCTCTCTTTAAGAATTTCGCGGTTTGAGCGAGCATCGCCAAGCGCGTTGGCAAGCGTGATCAAACGTGCCCTCGAACCAACTATAGTGAGCAAACTAGAAAACTCACCACTCATTCAAGCGTATGCACAGGCTACTCAGCCAGTTTTTGGCGTCGAGCTAGAGTATTGGCTGCTGAACCGATCATCGGTTGTGTCGGAAATATTTGCCCCGTATGAGCGCACTGATGAGTTGGATGAGTTGTTTAGAAAACATGGGTATTCCGTTAAGGGACAAGAAGGCCTGCTTCACAAAGAACTTTCATGCGAGAAAATGTACGGTTTGTTTGACGTTGCATCGCTTCTTCGAAAATACATCGATGATGGAGAGGTTGGTCGGGGAAGGAACAAAACTTCGTTAAAAACTGCGAAACAAGTGTGCACTGCGGTTATTTCCCATTTGAAGAAATGTTTGGCAAAGTAATATGATAAAAAAGAGACTCTAATGATGAAAATACAGTTTTATGAACTACAGTTTGTTACTAACTTCTTCGTAATATATACGAACGTATATAGTTGTATGTGTATGTATGCGAATATTATTTTAATTCTTCGTTCTCTTCGCAGGCGGCTGCGACGTCTGCTTATTCTTTGGCGCCTTCAACGTGAGCTTCAAAGACGATTTTCGTTTGTAGGAGGGAGCCTCCAGCGAACTACGGTTTTGTCCTGCACCTGTCGCCTTCAAATTCGATGAAGTTCCAGCCCTGGCCTCCTCCAATGCAAGTTGTCGACCTGGCGAGGTCATCGGCGGGGGCTGTGAGGAAAATTCATCGACTTTGATGGGTGAAACAGGCTTAACTGGCGGGACCTTCCTTGGCTTTCCACTCGCCTTCCGCAACTGTTTTTGGGCTTCCAGCAAAGTTAGAGCAGATTGCCGCAGCTGGTCGTACGCATCGCACACTCGTTGCGTCGGCACTGGTCGCGAGGGAACATTCAATTCCGTCAAAACTTTTGTCATTTTCCCGATAATACGCGGCCCAAAATAAGTACCACCGGAAATGTTTGCTAGCCGCGAGCTCCGGAGATAGGCATTGTACCCCTTGCCCATCGCTGGTCCGAGAGTCGGTTTTGGCAAATTATGCTCTGGTGCACGGAGGTCATTTGCCGCTCTCAAGGCAGTATTGGTGCTTTGTACTAAAAGGCTACCGTCACGCTTGCACTTGCGAATTTCGATATCAATTTTCTTCGAAAGTTCGCGCAGGTGTTTTAATTGCTGCTCGTCAAAGTCATTCTTACCCAACACTTTCTCCGCAGCCATGACCCGCTCCCGTTCTTTTTGCCCATCCCAAACTAAGTTCATAATGGCCGCAGCACTCGCCCCTTGCCGTGGTTGGGAAACTTCTACGGAGCCGGTTTCGGTCTGCAAAATCGCAGTTTCTACATTCGACGCAGGCCCATCGCTGGGGAAGCGAGAATTTAATATCGATTTCGCTATATCGAAGTACCGTGTTTTCAATTCTTCCTCGGTTCGTGGCGTCTTCCCAGACCAACGGTCGTGAATGACTGGCCAGCGCAACTCGTATACGTAGCAAAGCGATAACAGCAAGTTCGTTTCTTCTTCGGCCCAATCTTTGGACAAAGGGATGCTTTCTTTTTCGGCTGGGGTTGGAACTACAACTTTCACTTTCTCGCTAAATCGAGAAAACTGGTAATCTGCCGCTACCGGGGCATTGTTGGAAGTCCAATGCGATAAATGCGCGTCATCTTTTCGGGCCGAGTTTTCAAATGGTTTCCAGCGCCACGATATTGGCTCCGTGGTCCGTGCCCGACCCCTTTGTGCCGCATTTCGCTCTCCTCGACGTAGAAGAACTTTTTGAGTCGGTGCAGTCGAAATCAGCGAGGTTGTATTATTTTGATCGCCAATCAGATTGTAAAGAATCCGAGGTATTTTTGTTTTCCCAGAATTGTTTCTTTTCGAAACACTTGGCACCGAAGCCTTCTTGGCACGGCTGCCTCGTGCCCCAAGACCTAGAATATCGGTGACGTCACTCATGGTCCGCTTGGTTGACGCTCACGATAAACGCGGGCTGATCCAGAACAATTCCTTTGTGGCAAGAAACCAAAACACGGACGCTCCGAAGACGTGCATGCCACACTCATATTATGCAACGTATGCATGCATGTGAGTGATGTGTGGTCAACGAAGAAACCCCGTTCAAACGAAAATTGGATGGCATGCATGGAGATGTTATTATTATGTGGACATGTGGACCCTCCTGTGACGTGTTATTATGATACACATTTAGTAGATTAGACAGAGGGAAGAACATATTAGAATACAAATACGTACGCGCTACTGTGCCAAACGAATGGCATGGCTCACTCTGTGCGTTTGACGGCGGCGGGTAGGCGGTACGGTTGGGACGAACGAAAATGGATACTTCGTAAAAAAAAATGATTCGTTCCAAAACCCCTGCCATAAACGAGTAGGCTAGCAGTCATGGCAGCAAGGCATCACCTGCACAGCAGTTAGAGGCGCTTGCACATTTTGACCCATTCCCACTACCTTACTCACGGGCTTGGCATTCTGGTGCCGGAGACGCGCGCAACTACCCCTCTCCTTTAGATCATTTCCGGCAGCTGCATAAACCATGTTATTCAGTTTTTCATTTTTGGAACTTTTTGGTCCACTTTTGGAGTATGAGGTGTACACCCAGGTTGCCCTCGGCGTTCTAGTCATACTAATAACGTACTTGTTCTTTTCGCGCTCTGGCAAAAAATCAACCTTATCGCGAAGCAAGAAGGGAAACGACGTCATTTTTGTTGGGGCGTGTGGCTCGGGAAAAACGTGTTTGGTTCAAAGCTTGGCCAACGGGAAATTTCCCAGGACAGTGACTTCCATGGAACAAAGTTCCTTTGGCATCCCGAAAAGTATCGCAGGTCTTTCAAATGGAAAGTTGGTTGATTTACCCGGTCATCCTAGACTCCGAACCGCGCTGAGTAGTTGTTTGCCATCAGCCTTTGCTGTAGTATTTGTGGTTGATTCGCGGGACGTATCTAGCGAAAACTTCCAGAATTCAACAGAACTTCTTGCTCATATTTTGACCCAGCCGGTGTTCGTCGCGAAGAAAATTCCCGTTCTTATAGCGTGCAACAAATCTGACATGCATGGGGTGAAGTCCCCGGAATTTATTTACAAAAAACTTGAAACAGGCTTGGACAAAATCAAAGAAACACGGTCCGCATTAATGCAAACTTCTATTGGTCAAACTGGAGAGAATGAAATTTTGTTGGGAAGCGAAGAGCGTTTTGAGTTTGATATCGACGTTGACGCGAATGTTACATTCTGTTCATGCTCAGCAAAAGAGCACGATGTGAAGGGGATACTGTCCTTTATTGAAGAGGCAGCTCACCCTAAATAGATGTCACAAATCATCCACGAAATCATCCGAGATACCCTCGAAAAGAACGTCATAAACTTACAAACAAATTACTTGAATTACTGGTAAGTTATGATATGATAAAGTTACGCTTATCATATCATAAAACTACTATCATAACTATGATAATATAATGGGTGTATTATTTTAAATTAATCATATATATCATACGTATATAAAACTAATATAATGGCTATCTTCGCGTCGCAAAGGTGGCCAATTGCTGTATTTGGGTTTTGGCCATTTGCACTTGGGATTCACTTTCGATCAGTTTTTTCTTCGCCGCTCTCGTCTCCTCCCTGAACCGATCAGAGCGCATCTCCTCTTGGCGTAATCTTTCCAATGCCTTCATGGCAATTTTCGTTTGCTCTTCTGCCTCTTGACGAGCATTAAAAATATCGCGCTGCGCTGATTCTTTTATTTCTGAAATAATTGCTTTATCAGTCTTTTTAATATCGTCCAATTTCAACTCAACTTCTTCGACACGAGTTTTCCACTCCTGAACTAGTTCACTATCTGCCTTAACCGATAAATTACTCTCACGTTCAGTCTGCAACGCTCTTTTAACTGAATCAAATCGCTTTTCTAATGTCGCCATCTCTTCACCATGCTTTGTTTCGAGTTTCTTTGTTTCTGAACGAAAGGCACGGTGTTCTATTTCTTTGGCAGCACTCTCTGCTAAAGCATCATCCATGCGCTTCCTCATTTCTTCGAGTTGCCCTCGAGTGCGCTTTTCAACGTCCTCAACCTTTTGGCGGTATTCAGCGGCCTCTTTCTGGTGCTCTATAACCGAAAAAGAAGATTTCTGTTTAAGTTGCGTGAATCGATCTAAAAGATCATCATGCTTACTCTGCAGTTTCACAATAGACTTCTCAAAACCTGCTTTTTCACTAGTCCATATTTCCTCCGAAGAAGAGGTGGCATTTTCAGCCTCTAGAAGCTGAGCTTTCATGACCTCAATTTGCTCATTTGAACTAACCAAACCCTCCATCACCTTCGATGTTTCGGTTGCGTGCAACGTCTTCAATGACTCCAGCTCCGCTGTGTGCTTAGATTTGATCTCATCAAATTTTGCCTTCGCCTTTGTCAGTTTCTCTTTTATATCTATTTTGTGTTTGTCTGTTGCTGCTGCAAGAGCAGACGCATGCTCCTTCGCAAGATCCTCCACTCTTGCCGCGTGCTCGGTCTTGGCGGATTCCAACATGCTCTGTAACGATGCCACTTCTGACCCGACCTCCGAGTGAGAGGACACCGCAGATTCTAAGTCTTCAACAGCCTTGTCACGGGCTTTCGACAGTGTCGTGATTTCCGTCCTCAAGCGTTCCACTTCTTCCTCATGAGATGTCTGCATCGACGTTATCTCAGCACCATGCGTGGACTTAATCTCATCAAATTTTGCCTTCGCCTTTGTCAATTTCTCTTTTATATCCATTTTGTGTTTGTCTGTTGCTGCTGCAAGAGCAGACGCATGTTCCTTCGCAAGATCCTCCACTCTTGCCGCGTGCTCGGTCTTGGCAGATTCCAACATGCTCTGTAACGATGCCACTTCTGACCCGACCTCCGAGTGAGAGGACACCGCAGATTCTAAGTCTTCAACAGCCTTGTCACGGGCTTTCGACAGTGTCGTGATTTCCGTCCTCAAGCGTTCCACTTCTTCCTCATGAGATGTCTGCATCGACGTTATCTCAGCACCATGCGTGGACTTAATCTCATCAAATTTTGCCTTCGCCTTTGTCAATTTCTCTTTTATATCAGTTTTGTGTTTGTCTGTTGCTGCTGCAAGAGCAGACGCATGTTCCTTCGCAAGATCCTCCACTCTTGCCGCGTGCTCGGTCTTGGCGGATTCCAACATGCTCTTCAATGACGCCACTTCTGACCCGACCTCCGAGTGAGAGGACACCGCAGATTCTAAGTCTTCAACAGCCTTGTCACGGGCTTTCGACAGTGTCGTGATTTCCGTCTTCAAGCGTTCCACTTCTTCCCCATGAGATGTCTGGGCCTCGTGAAGTACAGTTTTGTGTTTGTCTGTTGCTGCTGCAAGAGCAGATGCATGTTCCTTCGCAAGATCCTCCACTCTTGCCGCGTGCTCGGTCTTGGCGGATTCCAACATGCTCTTCAATGACGCCACTTCTGACCCGACCTCCGAGTGAGAGGACATCGCAGATTCTAAGTCTTCAACAGCCTTGTCACGGGCTTTCGACAGTGTCGTGATTTCCGTCCTCAAGCGTTCCACTTCTTCCTCATGAGATGTCTGCATCGACGTTATCTCAGCACCATGCGTGGACTTAATCTCATCAAATTTTGCCTTTGCCTTTGTCAGTTTCTCTTTTATATCCATTTTATGTTCGTCTGTTGCTGCTGCAAGGGCAGACGCGTGCTCGGTCTTGGCGGATTCCAACATGCTCTTCAATGACGCCACTTCTGACCCGACCTCCGAGTGAGAGGACACCGCAGATTCTAAGTCTTCAACAGCCTTGTCACGGGCTTTCGACAGTGTCGTGATTTCCGTCCTCAAGCGTTCCACTTCTTCCACATACATTTCTTTTGGTACAACATTTGCAAGCTGTTCTTCAAGGGCTTGCAATTTTTCGTCTTTATCACCTGCATCAACTTGTGATTCTGCAGCAGCTTGAGTCAGTCTCTCTAACCTTATTTCGTATTCTTTTTTGGTTTGTACAACAGTCTGACACTCCGAGTTGAGTTTCTCGTTAACATCTTGGAGCTGTTTATACTCCAGTTTTAAGTGCTCGAATTTGCCTTGTAAATTTTTGTGTTTTGTGAATAGCTCTTTACCTTTTTTAGTCAAAAATTCCACGCGATCTTTTAGGCGACCATTCTCACTGCTTACTAAGTCGCTTTTTGGGGAGTCGTTGTTCCCACTGTCTGGCATCTCGTCTTTGCTCTTTTGCGAAAGGTCTTGCAACTCTCGGAAAGCCACAGAAACTTCTTCATGTTTGTTAACTAATTGAATATTCTTCTGTTTCAAAGACTCGTTTTCTTTACGTAATGAAATAAGAGTATTAGCATCAATGTTTGCAGCTTCAAGAGAATCTTGAAGCTCTATAAGGTTTTGTTTGTGAAGAGCGTTCTCTGTTCTGAGAGTTTTAATTTCGGAATCCAAAGTACCGCTGCTCGACAAATCAGCAGGGACTGTTTCAGCAGTTGCCAGTGTATTTTTGAGTCCTTCAATGGTCTGCTGTAGTTTCAACTCGTTTTCTTTTTGTTGCTGGCTGCTTTCCAATAAAGTTTTATATTGCTCTTCAATCTGCACTTTTGCAATCTCTTGCTCGTTCAAAACCTTTTCCATAGAACTAGTTTTCTTCTTCAAAGAAAAAACCTCGTTGCCTTTTTGCTCTGCGAGGATTTTGTATCGCTCAACGTCATCAAGCAGCGCCTTCTTTTCTTCTAGCAAGTGGAGCCCGACTTCGCCAGCCTTGTTTAATGTGGTATCTGCATCTGCTTCAGATTCTTCTAATTGCTGCTTCAATTCCCGTGCGTGTTTTTGGAGTTGTTTATACTTTTCCACAACCTCTCTTAATTTCTTAAGCAGTTTCCCGCGCTCTGTCTTCTCTGACTGTAACTCTTCTTGGAGTTTTTGTGTAGCCCCACTCGTACTATTATGCCCCGATAAAGCATTTATGCCTAAAAGGTCCTCTTCGCCGTCCCCGTTTTTATTACTGTGTGCCCAGTGGTGCTTCAATGTCTCCAGGTCAATCAACTCGTCTGCGACCACTGAAACTCCAACGATGCCTTTGATGAAGTCGGCAAAAATACCACACTGGTGTTCAAAATGCTTTTCCTTTTTAGATAAGCTTATATATTTAGCTTGTACCTGCTTATTTTGCGATCGAGAGCGGCGAAGCAGATCGAGCAGCTCTTCCCTCGACGCCCCCTTGATACCAGAAGATGGCGTCGCCGTCGACTGCCCCCCTCCTTCATCTGAAACACCACCACCCTCCTTAGTTCTTTGAGTAGGAGTTGTCGCAGCTGTCGCAGCTGTCGCCAAAGTTTGTGCAGTTTGCGCTGCAAGCTTAGCCTTGTTGGCGAGATCTCGAAACATTCTCGTCAGCGATACTGACCAGCCTACAGTTGCATCTTTGTATGCATGAACTCAGGGCGTCGGGATCTTACGTTACTTTGCAGCATCTCCCCGTCCTCTTCGCCGGATCCATACGAGGCAACCATGCACCATTCACCTCGGACGAGGAACTTGCGAACGTTATTATCGTGCGTCGAACGTCGATGCCAAGCCGCGAGACTGTTCATAGGAAGACTAGACTACATATGACTACGATATCGTGCTAATCCCTCTTTCTTGGGATGCAAATCATCAATAACTACAGATATGTATTTCCATTCGACTAGTCGGTCTTCTTACTTTACTTGGTACAATACTGTCAAGGCGACTTGAATGCGAAAGATCAAACTAATTAACTCAAAGTTAATTTATACAATTATTACCCCTCACAAAAGTTGCACCATTCAACAACCCTCATTACAGCAAACGAACGCTTACATCTCGGCACCTTTGTCCCCCGCATCTTCGGCGGCGATCTCATTGCATATCGTCTCGACGATTTCAGGGTCTAACATGGACATACTCTCGCCGAAGCGAAGGACTGCTACTTCGATGCCCTTTGAGCCTCTTTCGGCAGTTTCAAGTAATGCCCGGCACGCGACTCGTACGCTATCGTCCTCTGTCATCCCAGGCTCGTACTCTTCTTCCAGCAATTCCCGGACACTTTTCGAATTCCGGCCTGTGACAGTCGCTTTCCAAGACGAATAGTTTCCGGAGGGGTCGGTTTGCCAAAGTTGTGGGGTACCATCCATGTCATGCCCAGCAATCACGGTGGCAATACCAAACGGACGGCGCCCCCCCGTGGCCGTGTATTTTTGTTGGGTTTCTGCAATTGATCGCGCGACCCATTCCACCTTCGGGGCATCTTCTACTGTGAGGCGATGCGACTGGCACTGCAGCCGCGCTTTGTTAATTAAGACACGCGCATCTGCTTGCAAGCCGGCGAACGCCAACGCAACATGAGAATCAATGGTCAATATTTTCCGGACTGTCCGCATATCTTGAAGTTCTTGCGCTTGCTTCATTTCAGCGGCAAGAATTACTACATTTTTCCCCCTCACCCCGACAACGGTAGAGCCCCGCTTGACGGCATTCATGGCATATTCCACTTGAAACAAGTGCCCGTCAGGCGAAAATACAGTGAGAGCTCGATCGTAGGACATTTGGTCAAACGATAAAAAAAAACGGGGTTGTAACAACTAGACCGTGGATGACGACGACTGTGTCTTTTCTATCTCGACCAAGGCAAGTCTGACTCGTGGTCGTATTCGGTTGGGGCGCAGGACGTTCAACAAGTGTGACACTCATTCGACGCGAGTCGATCGAAGTCTTCATTTCTTATCACTTCGAACATTGATGTTGTCTCGTGTCTTATGTACAACTCTACGACACAAATACTTGGACGGCTTATAGTAAAGTGATATGAAAGTATTATTGATTAATATGTGATAGATAAATAAAAGATCCTTTTAACACCCACAAAGAGTTAAAACATAATTTTATATAGATCCATCGTAAAGTCCTTTTTGAAAATCCAAACACAAACAAAGCGCGTTGATTCCGCACCAAAGGAAGGACGGCAGGAACAATTAGGTGCTGCGATGAGGACATGAGGACAGGACGACAGCATCAACTAACATCTTTCGGACGATTCGACTAGACTACGCCTTGGACCACTCGAAGAGGCCTATCGACCGTCATCATAATCACAAACAGTCTTTTATCTTTTATGATGATCATGACACTCGTAGTCTTCGAGCGTGACCCAGGCTATGAGACGAGACTACATACATATGTAATCAATAATGCTCAAAACGGACCTATCTAAGGAAGGAATCTTGACTGGTGGGTACAGTACACAGTCACGGAGGTGTAGTCGACACACTATAGCTCTCGGTCCGTGCATGCGGTTCGGAGTTCGGAGAGATGGTGAAGCGGTGAAGCAAGCGAAGATCTTTTTGATTTCTGGACTCTTAATCGTCTGGTGTAGCCCAGGCACACCCTTGGTCCATGCGTGTCAACGCCACGGGGGTATGGCCTGGAACGGCGGAGACCGCGGTCAACTGTAATTGACAAAGCGCTGCGACTGTAGACGGTGGTTACTTCATTCATTCTTCTTTCTCTCTAACGAAAAAGAGAACAAAGGGAAGTAGGCGAGTGATATAGAGGATCCTCCTCTTGTATGCCCAGTCACACACGCTTGTTTTAAACCTACTCCAGAAGAAAGAATGGCCGGAAACCAATCTGAACCGCCAATAAAACAAAATAGTGCTGTCAATGCGACAGGCCCAATGAACGTGGGCAAAAGTAATACGCGTTCAGGGGGTAGGTCGCAGAAGGCGAAGCCCAGTGGCAGGTCCGGCGAACCAAGGAAAACGCCGAAGAAAGGGACTGCACAGTCCTCGGACGCTATTGGTGTCGATCAAAAGAAAAGAAAAACGCCAAAAAAAGGAACCAACGCGAAGTCAAAAAACGAATTTAAACATGTGACTAAGCCTCGTGCAAATAGAAGCTCCACACCCAACCCTCGAAGCTCGGTCGCGGGGGCTGCAAGCCGAAAGTCGGATAGCACAAATCGGTTAGTTTTCGGCCGGGTGACTTTTTCCCCTGCCGCGGAGGATCCACCCCCGCTGCCAACGACCGATGCCGGTCCGCTCAAGGAGAATGCAACCCACGATGTCCAAGCTCCTAAATTGGTAGAGAAACAGACGCTCGAAGATGTAGCAACAAGTGCAGAAGACATGAACTTAAGGAACGTGCCGAGTGATGGTAAAGACTCTACCGGCGCTGAGAACTTTACTCCAGCCGAGGAGGTCACTTCACAGAAAGCAGCCCCTGCCATGCAGACAGTAGACGAGATTGCGAGCCAGCTTGAATACACGGTGACATCATTTTATCAGCTGCTAAGTGCGTGGCTGGCTGGTCAAGTGGATAAAAACGTGCAAGAATTTGCAAAGCTAGAGCAATTTTTACACCCTAGGTTTGAAAAAGTCAACCCACTTGGTTTCGCTAGCGATAAGATTGGGTTCCCTATCAAGTACCATGAATGGGGAAGCCGTGCGGATGAAAATCCGCCATACTCCATGTCCATTCGTAATTTTCGAGTTATGGGCGCATCCCAAGGTAGAGGACTCAGCCTAGTGACGTTTGATGGGGCGTACACGAGGCCTCAGCAAGTAGAAGCTGTCACGAAAGCTTCTGTTGTCTTAACAAATGACCTCGACGAAACCAAATATTTGCTTCTTCACGTGCACGAGACGTGGGGCATGCGGTACCAAGAGTCATCAGCAAGTAAGCTACGAACAATAGAACTTGCCTTGAACAAAGAAAAGGCCCGGCGCGCGGTGGCTGAGAATAAATGCGAGGTTGCCATCGAAGCTTGGAAAATTGAAAAGAAAATCGCCCAAGACGCTTTTTACGCCGCAAATGCTGCTCAAAAAGGTATAGCGACGCGAGGGTATAGCTCAGCCTCGTCATCTTCTGAATCTAGTGATAATGATTCGTCCGAAGAAACTGAAAGCAGCAGCTATTTTACCACTCAGGAAATCACAAAAATAAGAATAGATCGGAAAACACCACAAAAAACAGATAAAAGTTTGGCTGCCGACCGCGATTCGAGAGTAGCCCAAACCCGGTTGGGGAGGACTTCTTTCCTGGCCCAAGATGTAGCGCGCAAAATGATTTCAAAATTAGGAGAAGACCATACTGTAAAGGCATCATTAGAGGAGCTAATGAATGGAATTTCCGTCTCTCACGAGCAAGATTCTGAGAAGAGCTCCGCGCTCATGTATGTCAAAAATGACTTTGGTGGCGTCTCACAATTTATGGCTACAGGTCCATTGAAACGGTTGTTCAAGGTCGGGAAAAGTGGAGATGTGTCCATGACCTCGAAAGCGCGGAAAGACCCCGAATTTGTGAAGCTCTGTTTAGAAAGTATTTAAGATGTGCGGCGTTGTTCGCTTGGCGAATTTAGTGCTTGTGTGTGGTTGTTCGATCAATGGGGCTGTTCCTTTCTCCCGCCAGTATGATGTAGTCCTGTTGAAATATATCTATGCTACAAACTATTTGAAAAACTATAAATCACTACTACTTTTAATTAATTTTAATTTAAAAATAAAGAAAACGCATATAGTTCACTATCCGCGTTATGAGTTAAGACAACGTGGGAAAAAAATAACCAACGTTACAACCATGTAGGTTGCGACTACATGTCCTCCGTCTACTGGTTTCAACGTATGCTATCTAACCCAATGCATCCAGCTGTTCTTGAATTTTTTCCAGAGACAAGAAAAAATCGTAGAGGCGATCGTGTGTAAACTCTACTGCAAATTTAGTATCTACGTTGTTTGCATCCGGGTCTGATGTTGTAAAGTCGAACACTACAGATGGATCCCGCAGCTTTGCAGCGCCACTTTGTCCAACTTTCATATTTGCTCGCCACGAGAAGGAAGATAAAACAGATGGTCCAGAAATAGTTGTTTCTGCCAAACGCCCTAGGACAACCTTGCCTTCCCGTCTCCAAAGATCAGCAAAGACGCCGGCTTTGCTAGCAGACATACCGACTGCAGTCAAGCCTTCGCTCAACGCGTCCGGCGAAACCGTTTCGTACGAAGCTTTCTCAAAGATAAAAGAACAACCATCTAAAATGGTAGATAGGCCGGGACCATTCAACTTGAGCATTGCTTGAAGTTGGCCACATTCAGTGTCATTAAACAATTGTTCCCGCTTCAAGTGCAACTTCTCAAGGATCCGCTTCAACAACAAACCAAACTTTTTGTCGTCCACAGTATTTATCAAGTCAGTCGCTTCCTTAAACCTTGTTGTTGCAGTGAACAGCGAGGCGCCATTTGCAAGTGCGGCCATGGTGCCGTTTGAAAAGATCCAACTTGGTGGACGTTTCTGGCTTGGTTTTCGCCAAATTGGTCCGTCGTTGAGCGAAAAAGGAGTGGGCGTCCGGGCCCTTGGTGTTCACACGCACTCCACCCTCTCCTCAACATAAACACCTACCTCCTACAATTACATCTCTGGGTCTCTCCGTCTCTCCGCTCCGTCCGTCCGTCCGTCCACTCTACGATATTACAAGCAAACAACATCACGCTCTCTTCCTCATCACATTGTCAATAGGGACGGGACTATATCAGTATCTGTAGGTACTGAGCGAAGTTCGGATCAACACGCCTCGTCGGTCTATTGGACTAGGGACTTGGGAAGGGGGCAAATCTTCCCCACTAAACTCTGCCGGCTACTTCAACCCCCCACCAGGATGGTCCTTCAACCCTAGAACCACCTCAAAAAACCAAACGACCCAACTAACACAATGGCGTCAAGCGATGTCAAAGACAAGCCAGAGAAACCGTCTCCAATGGACGTCGACAGCGATGAAGATGCACCCAAGAAAGCAAAGCACGATATGGAGCCGCGGGAGAAATTGGCAGCTGCTAAAGGGAAACACGAAAGGGGCAATGCGTGCTTCCGTACGAATGATATTGAAAGGGCAATAAGACGGTATAAATCGGCGTTGGACTACATCAGTTTTGACATGGAGTTTGGGTCATCCGACGCTCGAAGAGCTAAAGAGCAACGGGAGGTTTGCTACAGCAACCTGGCTTTGTGCTATTTGAAGGGGAAGAAATTTTACGAAGCGCGGCGAGAGTGCGACAAGGCTCTAGAAATTAACCCACGCTCAGTAAAGGCATTATTTCGGCGTGGTTCGGCAAATGTTCAAGTGGGGGAGTACGGGCAGGCACGAAAAGATTTTAAGAGTCTCTTGGTTCTGGAGCCAGACGACAAGAGGACGTTACGAGAGCTGGATCGTCTCGATGCTCTCGAAGCCCGGCAGAAAAAGAAAGAAGCAAAGGTCTACAAGAGAGTACTTCAAAACATGGATGGGTTATTTTCCAGCGATCGGAATACACAAGGAACGTCGTCGTCCTGGTACAGCATGTTTTTTGGGGAAGCTTACGAAAAATATGCCGCTTACACAGAGCATATCTGTGCTTCTGTTGGCAGCGTCTGTTGCCTCCTTCACGCTATTGGATTTTTCCGTGGGGGTAGCTGGTTGTCATCATTTTTGCTAGGCAGCAGCTTAGTATTCGGCGGAACTCGTCACGTTCGAATGGCAGACTCCTTAGAAAGGTACTTGCCGCCCTGGCTTCCGTATCGTAAGCTGTGGATCCAAGTATTTGCGGGACTGGAATTGTTTTTCGGCATGGCGTTCTTGACGTCGTCCTCCGCCCAAGACCGTCGCTTGATAGGGAAATCGCTTGCAATCGTTTCCCTTTTTGTGATCCTTCCCATTACCTCTCGACTCAGATCTTTGAGTTATGTGGAGTTGCTTGAGTTTATTCAGAGCAATGCGTTATGTCGAAAATTTGTGTACGCTTTCGTCCTTGGTTTATGGGGGCTTGCGCTGAATATTAGCGCATGATACAGAAAAATATTCATCTATTTAATTATGCACAGACTCCTGTACTCCTGTATGTACACTACGACAAATAGGTATTACCGTACTGTAATAAACGGCATCACAAAAAACGTGATTATTTATTATCGTGAGGTTCTTGCAAAGCCACCAAGGAACGCAAGCACATTGCATTGTACGTGTCGCCACTCGTGCGAAGCCCTGAAGCGAGGACGATGGTCTGTGAGTGTACAAATGAGGAGAATAATCCATAGACTCCCACAAAATGCCCGGGAATGGGGACGATTATTCCCCTGCGACAGCCACTTCGACGCTTTCCCGCCTAGGCTCATTCTGTTTAACACCAAGTTGTCCACGACAGCATACAAGTCCCTCCTACAGCAACGTCGACCGTCCACATTGGAGTCCCAGATATTTACAAGGACCGTTAGCTCTGTCTTCAGATTCGTTCGCGTCTAAAGCCAACGAGCCAGCTCTGCACCGTCCTCATACCGATGCATCCGCAAGGAACGTTCCCTTGTCCCCAAAAAAACTGACTAGTTTAGTAAACCAATTTTTCAACCAGTTACTTGGGGATGGTGCCTGGGCAGCAACCGCCCATAGATGGCGATCTCTTATGGCATCATGCACACCGCAGCAACATCGGCATATTGGCCACAGAATTGCGGAGGAAGGGATTCTAAATACGAACGCGGTCCCTCTCTTGTGCGATTTGTTGGAAGTAGATCCGCAATTATGTTATGCTGTCGGGTCGGCATTACTACCCTGTCTAGTAACGTCTTTGGTTTCTGTTTTGGAAGAAGCTGCCGATCGTGCTGCTGCAGATAAATATTTTTTGGAAAATGTGAAGCGTGGACTTAATGGATTTGTAAGCGCCCTATTAAAACGCCATTTACTCGATGCCCAGCAAGTTTTTCATGCAGTTGTTCTTCCGTTTCTCCGGATCGATCGTGCCCATCGGAAAGTTCTCGTCATGTGGAGTGTTTCACTTTTTTCATGCATCCAGGATGGCCATTATGCGAATCGTAGTATGCCCGCAGCAATGTGCCTTCAAATGAAGCTGTATAGTGCCCTCATTCCGTCTGCGCGTTTAGAAATGGACAAACGAGTATGAATACTAATATTTTGTTCGAGTATGTATGTAAAAATAGAGTAATAATCTTCGTCTTAGAATTGCAACTGACTATCAGCGGCACATGATATCACGTGATGGTCACACCGCCGATGGTTTTAGCTTCACTTCTTTTACCCTGTTTTGCAAGATTTTCTTCTTTTTCTGTTTCTTTTTGAATTTCCTCGTGCGAGTCACATTGCAATTACCTACAGATGCAGAATTGGACTTTACCAACAATGTTTGAACCCCTCCTTGCGCTAAGGTGCTTCCCCCACTTAATGATTTCTTCAATTTCCTTTTGGTTCTTTTCCTCCGTTTTCGCTCAGTTTTATCAATATTCTTTATCTCTACTTTCGGCTTCGCCATGGATAGTCGAAACGGGATACATTTAGTAGGAGATTTAGTCCACTTTGACCCATCCAGAAACACATTCGAAGCCTTTTCTGCCCGGTCACGTGCAAGGTGAATCCGCTTCAAGTGTGCCTGGAAAGACTCTTCGTGAAAACACATCAATTTCTTCGAGGTTCCAGCATGCTCAGCGTGACTTGTTGGCAGCCCATCGTTTGGTGCCCCGAAACACACATTTTCTTTGCCACGGCTTTGACTATTGCGTTTCCATTTCTGCGCAATATTATTTCTTGTTCTTTCTATTTCTTGTTTTACAACTACTTGAAATTTGGATGGGAGACTGCCTACTAAACCTTGCAATGCACATTCATTTTCCTCAAGCCTTATATTCAACAGCTTGGTCTGGTGTGCTGTGTGGACCGCAAGCTTCGCTGCCGCGGATCGATGTTTCAATTTAAGTAATCGCTTCGCCTTCTCTTCTTCGTCATATTCTACAGCATCATCAGTGTGTTTAAAAATACGGCGGTGAGGAGAACCCGGGACCGCAAACTTGTCGGCATGAATTTTATTTCGTCCACTGAGGAAGAGTTCTGCCTTCGTCATCTCCCTTCTCTTTCGAACCCATTTTTCAGTGTGCTTGACCACTTTTGCAGAGGCTATATTGTTTTCCGATGGCATGTTTACATTTATATATCTTGCTGAATTCCCAGCATCATCGTCTTCGACTGTGGTAAAAACAGCATGTTCATTCACAACCGGAGTCGGGGATGATCCACGAAGACCCCACTTTGAACCCCAAGAGTCTGTGACATACTTCGTCGACACAACAACGGGACTTCCAGAACGGTGAGGGTCTTGCACCATCGTTGCGGACGTATTTTGCTCGTGAACCGAGTTATTTCTCCCAGATGTGCTGATGGATGAGAGACTTGATGTATCCAGTTGGTCGGACGAGCTTATTCGTAGTAAGTTTGGCGACGATTTCTCTCTAGGGGAAGACCACGCTACTTGAATTTTTTCGTTCATGTGGTTCGTTTGACCACGTCGGTATTGTCGTTCAGCCGATGCTGTTTGGTGTCTGGATGCCCAAGATTTAGTTGGTTGTGAATGTCGCTCACTGCTTGATCGTCCTTCTGACCCCCGCTCGGGCGTCCTGCGAGCAGTGTTTACCCTTGGTTCCGCATGGTCTCGTTGCGACGAAGGAGACTCCACTCTTCTATCGTTTTCAGCAGACAAACCCGACACCGGCTTACCTGCGTTGATTATAGCGTCCAGGGACGACAGGGCTTCTTTTAGAAGCTCGTTCGCCTTCGACATGGCAAACAGAAAATATGTCGGCTATAAAAGATGTGTGATGAGATCGACCATGATCCATGTTCATACGTTGTGGCCGAGACATGCAAGCATGGGTGGGAAGCATGGGCACAGGTTGTCTGTGTGGTGATGGCTGGGTGGCCGTTATTTTACGTGCATCGCATGCAGAATAAATACTTCAATACTTCAGAAATAAAAGGATCGACACATGCAAATAAATAAAGACAGCACAGACTGTTCGTAAATGCCCACACAGCCAGCAATCATCAATCTGCAATGCACAATATGGGTGTACCAAGGCATAATGATCATCACATGAGAGCAGGAAACTCCGTGATAACATGACACAGCATAAACGCTGTGACGATACCGAGACCGTCATCCCAGTCAGTGTAGACGTGTAGACAGTAGACAGACATCATCGAACATGGACTGGCCGACTGGCCGACTGGCCGACCCAAATAATAGTCGAGGACGACGGAGGGATGAGTGGTGAAAAGGATGATGTCAATGCAGTGTCTATCTATGAGTCACTTCATGCATACCGTGGACATCAGCAAAGCGTTGAGCCCGCAGGATCGTTGCATCAACTAAACGTGCAAGAGTGACCGCTTATTAGTGGGGGGACGGCGACCAGCTTGCGCGTTCTCCATTGTCAGAAACGAAGAAAGTCTTGGGTGTGTGTGTGTGGAAATATGTCCGGCGCAAAGTATTGTTTTGAACAGGAGGAGTTTTCGCACAGCGACTTCCAGCCTGTGCGATTTGTGACGCAAACGTCAGCACATGTCTCACTCGAGGCGCTCCGAGATGATTTAAAAAGGTGCTTTCAAAAGGTTGATGAAGAGCTTATGGTCTTAATAAACCGTGACTACACCGATTTCGTGAAGATTTCTTCGGATCTGAAAGGCCTTGACGAGAAAATAGCAAAAGTACGCGCTCCTCTGGAGTCTGCCAGAGCGACAGGAATCGAGCTTGGCAGTGCGACAGAGGATCACCTTAGGTCGGTGGAGACAGCACTTTCTGAGAAGCGCGCCGTGCAAGAACGGGGCTATGAAATATCATGTGTGGTAAGGTCTGCGAGATTGCTCAAAAAGGCCGACCGTATGTTGAATAGGGAATTGGGTCACAACAGACAAGATTCTGAGACAGTTTTATTGAACGCGGCGGCGGCAAATATTGAGAAAGCTATGGTAATCATGGAGGATCCTGTTTGCCAAAAGTCGCGTTCAAAACTTATTACGAAGAGCAGGTCGAAGGTCAAGGAGCTCATCCAGGCCGTCATCAAACGTTTAGAAGTAGTCTATGGAACAGAAATTGCTGCTGATCGAATGTACGGAGCGTCTGGAATTGTCGATCCGCAAGTCATTTCGTCGTGTTTCCAAGCCTACTTAGCACTTGGGAAGGAAGGGATGATGTCAGCCACGCAAGTGTTACGCTCTCTCCTCGTGCAGCCGTCCATCGAGGGTATCATTACGGAGGGACAGTTAGATGGCCCAGTTCGTGGCAGTTGCAGCGGGCTGAAAATACTCCTGAAAGATTTGTTTGAGTTTTTGAACACAACATATACAAACGTTGTAACTCCATCGCACACGGTGTTGAATTCTCCGTCGTCAAACGGTTTATGCGAAGATGAAGAGGAAATTGCTAGCGTATTTTGTGAGGGTGTTTGGGTTGCTGTAGTAGAAGCGGTTGAAACCCGCTTGAAGCCCGCGTTTTCCCCGGGCATTGCGAAGAAGTTTCAAGCCAATTACGTATTGTTTCATATGTTCCTTAAAGATGTTGACTCCATGTTGAGTAATCATCTGGCTTCTCAAGATGCATTTCGATCCCACCCGGCAACCGTTCGATTTTTCTCCATGTGGAGTCTACCAATATACCTTCAACTCCGACGGAAGGAGATGTCTTCGGCACTTTCTGTGTGTCTTGGAAACATTGGAGCTGATAAAAATTTGTTGTCTCACCTAAGCTCTACGTTTTTGGAGTGTTGGGGCCAGGATGTTCTAATCGGGAAACTCGTCCCTGATTTTTTCCAAATCAGCATGCAGATGTTCGATAAACTCCGGGATTGGGCTACGCTTGGTATTGAGTCAGTAGCATCCGGTGATAGTGTCAGTCAGGATACTACAGGTCAGAGTTATTGGATGGCCACCAACACCACTCATTTAATGAATTTTCTAGTGAACTGGACAGAGCTAGTGACGTGGATCGAGACGGATTATTTGAAGGTCGCGAAGACCAACTGTGAAACGGCTACCCGCATCGACAGCCTGTGGCTACTACCTGCGGCTAGTAGTACTCTTGAGAGCGATCCAAGGGCAATAGAATTATTAAGGGAAAATATACTAGACTCTGCCATCGGCACGTTGTCCTCTCGCCTTGGCGATGTGACACTCCTTGCGAGTGATGTCCTCTCGGGTAAAATATCGACAGAATGTGAGAGCAATCTGAATTTGGTGAAATCTGTTGTCAAAGTTTATCGCTTTCAACAAGCAAAACCATTACCAGTGGATCCCTCGGCGCATATAGGAAAACTGCTGAATCCTCTCCGCACACTGATGAGTCGCCGCGATTTCAAAGCGCGATCGGCGGTCGCAACAAAAGTTTTGTCGTCATTTGGGGCAAAATTTTCTGCAGTGGTAAGCGAGTGCGTATCTGAGATCGAGAGGAGCGAGGCATCTTTGCGCAGATTAAAGAACGCGAAGACAGCTGTTGCCGGGATCTCGGATTTAGAAAAAATCAGAAAGCAATTTGAACTTGATAGACTGGCATTAATAGCAGAAGTCGATGCGTATGCGAGCGAAGGCATCCAAGGAAATGTTTTCTTCAAATAAAAAGAAATTATGTTTAATTAATTAAATATCATACAACCATTATAACTATAGTTATATTTATCATAGTATTTTTTATTAAGCTTAACTTATGATAAAGTATATATTAGTTATATCAAATACACGTTTTACATACTTTAGTGTTGTCTATCAAAACATTGCCGTATCTCCTCGACGAACACACTCCACGAAGCTAACACGAGCGACTACTTATTTTGGGAATTCTCAACAGGGTATAAAGCTCCACGCAGACGAATGCCATACATCACATAGTCGACGCTACCGCAGCGGCTTCTTTCAATGCTTCCACGATATTTTGCAAGTCCGAGACACGCTTTCGAAGCCACCCGTTCTCCAGGCGCAAATTGGACACCTTCGTGTTCGTCGCCTTTTCTTTACTTCGGCCCCGCTCGACATGTTCGCTCAGCGCTTTCGCTTGATTTGCTTTCAGCCGCGAAATTTCGATGTCGTGTTGCCTGTTGGCGCGCTGAATTGCATCATCTACCAGGGCTTCTTTCCGTTTTAGTTCCGCAGACACACGAATACGTTCCAATTGGAGAGCTTGTCGAATATCATTGATTTCTGCAAGGCCCAGGGACTTTTCTTCTTTCGCTCGATCGATCCCTCGTTTCGTCGCATCCTCTACCCGGCGATCGATATCTGCGACAGCCCCCGCAATCGTCTGTTCCTTCTCTTCTTGCATTTTCTCTCGCATTTCTTTTCTTTCGCGCTTTGCTTCTTCGATTTCGTGTGTCAGTTTTGATCGAAGAGCACTGGCCTCATCTTCGTACTTCTTCTGAATTCTGTTGGTTTCTAGTAAGTATTGTTGGCGGGAAATTTTGAAATGATCATTGACGGTACATTCAAACCGTGCAATATCATCGCGCTGCTCCGCTTTCATTGTTTCGACGACGCCTTCTAAGTGCATGACCTTAGCCTGTTGTTCTTTGAGAAGCTTCGCTAGGGCAGCAGGTGAGATGATCGAAGATTGCGACCCGTTGGCACGAAACGTAGTCAAGTCTTCGTCGCTTGGAGAACCAAAGACTTCCTCCCATTCCTTGACCAACGTTTCGAGAAAAGCAATTCGCCGCATTTTTGCAGAATCGCTTTTTTCGAGGGAAACAATTTGCTGTTGGACATCTCTTGAAAGTTCGTACAAATACCGAGCTGCCGGCGTTTTTGCGGAGTACTTCCCTGAAGTTTTTAACTCGTAAAACTGACAAGCTTTCCTAATATGGGCGAACGAGGGCGCGGGTAGCTTGCGCAAGGATATACCTGAGCCTGTCGGCGATAGTCTTGTCATGGGCTCAGGAAGAGGTGGCTGTGGCGAAGGGTTCCCTACATTATGCCGAGTTGTGTGATTCCAATTTACAAAGGCCTGCTCTTCTTTGGATTCATCAGGGACGTCCATAATCCACCCGTCATTGTCCATGGTCTGCACACTTGGTATCCTGCAAAATCGAACTGTAAGTTACAAAGAGGCTGAAAGATTCCCCGGGTGCACACGTTCTAGTGCTACTTGAGTTTGCCGTGGTCCTACCACGCATACCTTCCCGCTTCCGTCTTCTTGTCACACTGTTGCATGCACGCATGACGTGGTAAACTACAGACAGCTTCCAAATCAAACGAAACCTGTCCAAGGCCCTGCGTGTTGACTATGATATCGTACTATGTAGAATACATGACCACACCTCGTAAGATCAGTTAGAAAACCAAACCAGTACATAGACACAGTATCTCTGACGCATATCTCAAATTCATCGACCCTTGCCTGTTTTCGCAATTTCAAATATCTCGTTTTCGGTCGGTCCTTTTCTTTATTGTGCTGTGGGGCTGTGGGCTGTGGTAGTGCTGCTATGATAGATCCTCTGTCCTGCACGGATGATATGTCGCATAACGGCCCATCGATCTCCCATCGTCTGTCCTCTTTATATTCTCTATGTATACATTGGAACTGTTAACCCTATGAACAACTGTGATTTTGTAGTTGTATAATCAACTATAGATGTATTTATGATGGTTTGATACGGAAGATGGGGTCGTTGCGGGCAAGGAGGAACGGCGTCTTCTTCGCGCTTTTCTGTGTTACGAGTTACGAGTGTACGTTGATCATCTCAATTATATTAGCGTATCACAGTATCACAGTGGTCGATCATTGATGTATGTGGAGATTTCGATTGATGCAACGAGCTTGCCGGAAGGCAACGCAACGCGGTGGGGGTATGGTTGCGAAACAAATGCACGAAAATCATGTACACGACACCTTTCCCGCTAACTCCAGCCATTTTGATTGATTGCATACCGCAGACACGTCGGCCAGTAAACGGGCGCTCTACCAGACGTTTATACAAGACGTTTGAATGGCACTCCCGACATGGCGTTCTATACAGACTTGACTGTGCCGGACAGTTACGACCGGGTGGAAACGTCACTACGTCGCGTTTCTGTACAAACGAGACTTCAGAACCTCTCTGGATACAAAGGGGCGCCGTGGTATGCGATGCCTAATGTCAAGGCCACAGAGCCGGATAATTCTGCGTTCCCTTCGTTTTACGACAGAACGCTACAAACCAGACCGAAAGGCAACGTAAACGTACCTTGTCAGAGAGTGGAACTCGACTCCCCCACAACAATCAACCCGGTCAGACATGGTATTCTTTCGCCGATAGAAGGGACAAATAGCACTGACTCGATGCCCGAGATTGTTGGAAAAGAAAGTGAAGCAAATGAATCCCAGACTGCATCTGCACAAAAGCCTCAAAAAAGCCGGTTGTCTCGTGTTTTGTTATCCAGTGTTGCTCGCGCTCCCTTGATTGCTTTGGATCGGAAGGGTCACGGAATGCTGCCACCGGGAACACTCCTAGATTCGAACTTGAGGGAATCGTTTTCGACGCTTCAGGGCAACAATTTTGATGCCTTCAGGGTTGTCGTTCATCAAAAATGGGGTCCAATAAAGGATCGATTTTTATCTGGGGAACTCAGAGGGCTGACGGTCAAGAAAGAATTTTTAGAAGTGCTTGTACGTCATACGGTTGGCTACTCGCTTGAATTTATCACTTCTATCTTGAAACATTTACCCCCTAAGTTTCAAGCTCTAAATTCACGAATACGGTATCACGAATTTGTGGAGTACTTTGGAGTCCTTAATGATAATGGCTTGGTGCAAGAACCAGCTACTGCTGACCCAGAAAACAGCGAGTCACTGAATCATAGTGATACTGATATTCAGGACGTGCCCGTTGTCCAAGAAACCCCGTTTCCAGCTGTTGCGGAGAGAGAAAATGTGCCAATGCCTGTCTGCGACGATGGTGATGCTTGCATACATGATACAGTCGCAGTAGATATGATAGAAGAAGTTACGGCAGTAATCAGTGATAATCAAACTCTTGAAGAAACTGTCTGTGTTCCGGTCGGGGAAGCGGAAATGCAAGATGAACGCGAAGATCATTTACACGAGACCAAATGTTTCCCTGATATGATAGTGGAGAGCCAAGCGACCAACACTAGCGGGCTAGAGAATGATCACGTCGGTCGACACGGTGCTAGAATTGCCCGAGGATGGCAGAAATACGAACATTTAGAGACTGCCGAAAACGGCGATTTTAGTATGATAATGGCCGAACGCACGCGCTCACATAGCGACGACATGGACGACGCGATCAGTTCAACAAGGCAGTATTCCGCCGTGTTGATTCAAGCTGCTGCACGGGGTTTTATTGTGCGGCAACGTAACAAAGTGCGAAAGGCATTGGCACACTTCATGCGACGAGAAGATGGGGTCAAGAGATTGATTTTTCGTGCTGTCGGCCGACATTGCTCCAGGCTAGTTAATGTTCGAGAATATTGCACCAGGCAGTTGCACAAGTGGAATCGCTACTGCCGCCGTTTGAAGCGGCACAAGCGAACTTTCCGCGTGTGCTACTGGCTGTTTTACACATGGCGAAAAAAAACTGAATGCAATGTATATAGGCGAATGAAAGCCCGGAATGTTACTCTTATATTTAACTCATTTTGGATGTTGCGCCACTTTAAGGCTTGGAAACGATGGCATGCGAAAAAGCGGGCAAAAAAGGTAGAGACTATGGCGAAAATAAAATTAATGGAACGATATCGGGTAGAACACTCCATCACAATATGGCACGCTTTTGCCAAGCACCGCGCAATTGTGCTACGGAATTGGAGACAAAAAGGTCGTGCTTTTGCACGTGCAAACTATATAAGTCGAAATTTGTTTTGGTTCGCTACATGGCGTTATCAAACACAGCTTTCAGTACTCAGTTCCGAACGTGTCAGTATGTGGTGGTGCTCTCCGATTGGGCTGAAAAAGCAGTCACTCCGCGCAAAGTCTGAGCATTTACCGAACCTTCCCTCTGTTCTATCCCTCATGACCGATCCTGTACCCCCATCCAGGGTTAAACCACGGTTAGAGGAATTTTGTGACGCTATTCGAACCATTCAAGAGGCATTTGAAGTACGCGAAAGGGCGGTAAATTTTTGTATCGTGTCAAGGGTTGGCCGTTTATTTATCGCCGCTCTCCAAGATGATGTCCAGCAAAGTAGAAAAATGCGATTTGCGTATGCACATTATATGTCTACACTCTCAAGGAAAATGCTATGCACATTTTGTAGGAACACGACTGAGGCCATTTCTATGAAGCGGATGAAAAAACCAAACACCAGTGCAGTCAAGTGGCCTTCGGAAAATGACTCCCGCGAATCGTCGCCGATGTTTACGAGCGATGAAATTAACAACCCCACTGGTTGGGACAAGAGCAATAACCCCACGAGAAACTCGCCTGCCAACGAGACAGTCATTAAACTTGACGAATTAGGCGATACCGCTGCTTCAATTGCACAGGAAATGCTCTTAAAGAACGAAGAAGAAGAACAGCATCGTGCAAAATTAATTCTCGAAGACCGAAAACGGCGCGAAAAGAACCTTTTAGAAGCAGAAAAGCGACGAGAGATGAGAATTCAGGCGGCGAAGGAGCAGTGGGACCGTGATGTCATTAATAGGAGAAGAGCATTACAGGATGGTGAGCATATTTATCGTCGATTTGAAGACGAGAAATTAAGGGCTCATGAAAGGCGTGTTATTCGATCGATTGAATATCGTCTGGAAGAAGAAGCGGAAGAGGAACAAGACAAAGTTTACATGCAACAAAAGCGAGAAGAACAAGCAACGACACTTCAGCATCGCTCTGATATTCTGGGTCACATGTCTGATCTAAGGAACAAACGAGCAAAAATGCTGGTAAATGCATGTTATAAAGTACTCACAGAGAGAGAAAAAGAATCTGTCAAAAATTTGGCCATTTTATGTCTACGTCGTATGCGCATTTTTGTTACACAAAAGAACTCTATGAAACTGATGAAGAGAAGTCGGCTCAAGAATTGGTTGCGCATATGCTCTCGTTTGCGTTACCTCGATCGTGGCATGCCTGTCTATTTTAACATGCGGCTCCGCTGGGCATGTTTTAATTCCTGGATGACCAATGTTCAATTGCGTCAGCGGTTTGGTAGTCTTCGGCTTGGACTAATAGTTTCCCGTAGGAAAAAACTACTCTCAATGTTCAGTCATTGCATAGATGGGAAGTTTTCTATTCCCCAAAGTCTTCTTAGTTCTCACCCGAGAGCTCTATATTGCCGCTGGATTGAATATGTGCAAACGAAAGTAGCATACCGATCAATAGTCACACTGTTTCGAGCAAAGAAGCGATTAAAAACTCTTCAAGCGTGCTTTAAGGTTTTAGATGTCCTGTTAAAACAGAAATATACGGTAGAAGCGAGAAAGCGAGGCGAACGATTCCATTTTATTCGAAATGATCTCGACTTACAAACGTGGAGAAATAGACTTCTAGCGTCCTACAGAAAACTATCAAGCCGATGGACCCGAAAGAAACACGCATTTATTACATACAAAATGAAAGTAAACACGAGGAATCAAGACTCTTTCAAAAAATTTGAAGCTCGTTGGGAACAAAATATACGATCGCGAATCAAACTGGAAAAACGAATGCTGTTCTTGGAGTTTCAAAACCGTGGGGTGATTACGTACACTGTCGAAGATTTATATCTACCAGGTGTGACGAATGAAGATCTAGACAAGGGCAATATATTTTCTGACTTTAAGGCGCTGCAAACAGGGATGTTCGTAGCTAAGCATGTCGATGTTTATGTCACAGATTGGGTTGTTGGCATTTCAATAACGGTTCAGCAGAATCGAGGTCCAGATATTGAACTTCCTATCCATGGGTCAATGGACGGAACCAAGAAGACGTTTGTTCTGGACATTAACAAAAACGAAAGATTGGTCGGAGTCACGATGGATACCGGGGACATCGTTGGTCGTATACGGTTTATTACAAACAAGGGGAGAAAATCACCTTGGTATGGGACGTTTTCGAATGGAAACGTGCAAAGTATTTCAGGGGATCCAACTCGATCTATTGAAAGTGGGGAAATTATAGGCTTTTGTGGGTTGCATACCATATCTGGATTCCCCAAACTTGGTGTAGTAATTCGTTACCCCAATGACGGTTGCATTTTTTCCAATTGCTGGAAAAACTCTGGGAGTAACCAAGCAACTGAAGAAGCGCAATTTGCCACCTTGCTCAGAATGCGTTCGTGCGATTTGCTGGAATCGTTTGACCGCGCTAGGATTTTTACCCGCAAAGTACGCGCCACAAAGAACAAACATTTCGTGCCGGCGTGCTTCCAATCGAATTGCAATGCATTAGGTATGTGGTACTTTGAAGCTCTCTCTCGAGGATTAATTGGGTTGTATGAGAATGTTGAAGAAGGCGAGTCACAGCTGGCCAGGGGGCAGATTCTAATGCGCTCAGGAAAAGATATGATTGCTGGTGCGCAAGAAGAACTGCGCAAAATTCCAGAGTATCGGTCAGATGGCCCGCATTTGATAAAGCCTTATTATACTCAGGGAGAAGACACTTCCATGAATATTTTAAGGCACATTGCTGCTCTTGAGGAGTCTCTCGAGGAAGGTAAACGGGTAGTATTTGAAGGCCAAAAACTGTCTGATGAGGCGCGGAAATTATTACCAAAACTCCCGGTTACAAAATCGCTCAAGTTGTACTTTGAAAAATTGTATAATTTGGCTTTAGTAAGTGAAAGCCTGGGTCCAGAAGCTTTCAAGAAGAGAGTTGGCAGAGGACTGCGCGAGGAACGCCTCGAGAATGAGCAACATGAGCTTGATTTGGAGGATCAAGGAACTGAAAAAACTGCAGATGCTATGAAACACTTAAAGATGCGTGGTGCCCTCGCACAAGCTATGGATGCAGGCAGCTGCTTGAAAGAAAGTCATTTGATTGATTCGTGGAAGAAAAAGTAACCAGTATATGCGCGCCGAAGACGATTCTCGTAGCGATAATCGTACTGAACAATATTATTTCTCGTATTCAAAAGAAGAATACAGTACAGTATTTAATTGTTTCTCACTACTTTTCATAATACACACATAGCATCATCATGCCAGAATGCCAGAATTCTGGCATTCTCTGAATCATTGCATCGATCATTGCATCGATCATTGCATCGACCATTGCTTGACATTGCATTATCAATTGTTCCTGGCCAATCATCATGGGGCCAAAAGTCCCGAGAAATGAGGCTCCGCCGAGACCGTCCCATCTTCAATATTGTTTTGCGTTGTTACTAACTATGCAAAATCAGGCAAATAACGAAGACTTAAACCGCCTGCAGTCTGCGTTCGCTTTGTTAGAGAACGACTTAAAAGATACGGTTTTTCGGCCACTTGCAAAGTCGAGTTTCCAATGCGCTACTGACTGCTGTACTGGCACTAGTGTAGAAGAACTTGAGCCGTGCATCACTAAATGCACAAATGCTTTGCAAATGTACCAACAAATCGTTCAGTCTGAGGTTAAGACTTTCCAAGATCGCTTGCGCCGCTGCCAAATGAATTGTAACGAGGAAATGCGAGATAGGGTCCCGTCCCACGACTTATCCCAGTTATCAGACAGCGCGCGGCAAGAGCTCGAGAAACAAATGCTTTCCTGCAGTAGCGAATGCTTCCGGGATTTTCGACAGAAAATTCCCTCGTTGCATTCCCGTATTAAATCACAATCACTCCGATAACATGCTAATCACTTAATGCGGTGTTTCTCCAAACAACTAGCAATATGATACTTTATAAGACATACGAATATCATAATATCATATATAAAATAAAATACGAAAATAATAATGACAGACTGTATTCAATTAACCTAAAAAATGTGTCACAAAAATCAAGTTAAGCTTTGCTTCCTCCTACAATATCTCTCTCATTTATCCCGGCTAATGACATGGACTTTACAAAACAACGGCTGAAACCGGTACGTATCTGTTTTGTGAATTGGAAATATGACACGTAAGATATCATATCATAACTATATGTAGTATGATAAGTAATAGCGTGTATCATGCGCATTTTAAAAAAATGCGAAAATAAACCATTGTCTTGGGTATGAGTAAGACACCAAAAAATAAATATATAAAGTTTTAGTTTGATCTCGAACATATATACTCACTTGCTCGCTTCTTTTGCCTCTTTCAGAGATTGCATGGCTTCTATTGGAGATGCTTGGATTTTTTGTAGCCAACTTTCACGGACATACCATTTTGCCCGGTCAAAATTACGACTCTCTTTGACACAAATGAGTTTTATCAGTTTATCGACATTACTCTTTGAAACTTTTGGAAACATCTGGAAGAAAGGTGCTAAAGCAATATCTTTTTTGGTTCCATTTCCATGAAAACATTCAACGAATGGCGTTAAATGGATATGTTTAATTTCCTTCTCCTTCAACTCCATTAATTTACGGTGTTGGATTTCTTCGGTAAGACGTTGTTTTTCTGCTGCTTGTGCGGCCCGTTTCTCTTTTTCTCTTTGGATTCTTAATGCACGCTCAGCCGCTAGACGGCTCTTTTCCTCTGCCTTCTTGGCAGCCAGACGGCTCTTTTCCTCTGCCTTCTTGGCAGCCAGACGACTCTTTTCCTCTGCTTTCTGGGCAGCTTCAAGGCTCTTTTCTTCGGCCCTCTTTTTTGCTGCCAGGGCCCGTTGCTCGTCGGTTGCTGAGACCTTCCTTTTTTTTTTGACACGCTTGAATCCTAAGCTGTTATTTCCAATATCTTTGCCATTGGCCTGCCCATGGCTTTTGTTAAGATCGTTTTCCAATGGATTCAGTGTGGATCCCGACAGCAACAGTACACCATAAGATGATAACTCACCGAGGTGCAGCTTATCAAATGAAGGACCGATGATCACCACTTTCTTCTGTCGACTTTCACTAAATGCGTTATTGAAGTGGGCAACTTTTCTCTTCTTGGATTTCGGCTCTTCATCATTGGGGTCACCATCTTCGTTGTCACTCCCAGCATCCTCTTCTCGCCCTGCAACGCCGTCCGCGTACACGACTTCATCATCCCCAAGCAACCAACCATCACCAAAATCCATTTCGTTCTCATTGACTTCGTCTCCTTGTCCGTCATCTTCACCGTCACTCATGTCAAGGTCTTCAGCTGGTTGGCCATCTTCCCATTCCTCGTCACTGTCTATCTCGTAAAGAATACCGCTATCTTGTGCTACCGGTGTTCGTTTACTGATGACAAGCGAAGATTTAATCCACTGGCCCCAGTATGCCGGTCGCTGATTCTCGCTAAACTGAAACAATTTGCACTTTCTGTTCCATCCAGCGGTATTTGAGGCTTTCGTCTGCGTGCACCCAGATACAAAAGAATCAAGGCAGACCCGTTTTGTTGGGCAGTCCACGCTACCATCCAGCAAGGTGTCGATTTCCGACACAAGGGTTTGTCCAATGACATCGTTAAGCAGGCTGTCTACAACGGCGTCAACAGAGTCATTGTCAAGGATTGCTTCAATAGTTCCATTCATCGCCTCCCCAGTAGGATTTTCAGATTTGTTGAAGCCCAAATTTAGCAAACTCTTGGAAGATACATTCAGCTTCAAGTCTTGGTCTGCTTTTGCAGCTTTCTCCAATCGCAAACGCTCTGCGCGCTCGGCCCTCTCTAATGCAGTCATCATTTTCACCCTCTCCTTCTCGGCTTTCCGTTCAGCTCTTTGCAATGCAATGGCTTCACGCCTCGCCATTTTTTCAGCTTCCGTTGCCTTCTTCTTTTCCCTCCACAAACGCTCTTTCTCTTCACGTTTCGCCGCTTTAGCTTCTAAATCCGCCTGCAACATATTTTCATCGCTGATGGCTTTGTCGATACGCTCTTGAAACTTAGCATCTTCTTTTTCTTTGACCTTTTCGGCAGCGAACACTGCCGCCCTTGCTTTCTCGGCTTTTTCCATCGTTACAAAAGGGTCTGTCAGCACAGCCATCTCTTTCCTAAGTGCATTCGTCAAATTGGCACAAGATGAGCACTTTGGCTTCAAATCACGGAATGCCTGTTTGTCCACTTTCGTTACGTTGGTATCTTTGAACAAGAAATCTTGTTTTCTCAAAACCCAAACCCAGTATGCTTTTCTCGACGTATCGTCATTTGTCCAATCTTTGTCGAATCCTTCGGGAACTTCACCGATAAGAACCCGTCTGGCAACATTCGTTATTGAAGATGCGACAACAGAGCGGTTCTCTTTCGTTTTTTTTTCTTTCAAGATACCGAGAATGTTCTTCGCAGCAGCCGTCAAAGTACAACGGCACCCTTGCATGTATTTGGCCAACGCACTTTGGAATCGATCGGTTCTCAGCAGAGCTTCCAAAGTATTATCTTGTCCCATCAGTGGCCCTTTCGCACCAAGTTTTCTCAGCACTCGACGTTTGCCCCATTGCCGGGCACTGCGCTGTAACGTTTTGGCAACCTCCTCCAAGGCCCGCGACTTGCGCTTGTTATCAGCTAAATACTGTTCAATCACTAAAAATTGGTCAGGGGTAAGGACAGGAGGGGCAGTCTCTTTCTCGGCCCGCGAAGTGGCATTGTCTCCAGCGGTTTGTCCCTCTTCATAAACTCGACGCTTTTGGAATACGTAGCCCTTTGCATTCAGCGCACCGGGCAAGCCCTCCAAGAGTGACGTGACTACCGGATCATTAAACCCAAAAGCTATTTTTCCGCCAACAGACAATTTTCCAACTGGCAGTCCAAGACTGGAAGCTTTCGCTTTCACTTTCGCCGTCACCATTTTCCACACTGCATCAGGCGACTGACCTCGAAACACCTCGTCGTTATCTTGCGCCGAGACTGTAAAAATGGGCATCCGGCTCCCACCAATACCAGGTTCTGTCCACTGGGTGTAGATGACCGTATCGGGTGGGCTTGTAAACGAGCAAAACTCGATGGTGCTCTTGAATCCTACAGGATAAAGTTGCTTCGATGAAAAATACAACGGGGAAAGGCTGCCCAACTTCTGCACGAGAGACTTCTTTGTATGTATGGGGAAAATCTGGGTTTCCAATTGTCTTTTTGCAGCTTCGTGCAGCACAGCGGCACTTGGAGGCTCACGAGCTTTCGCTTCGGCCAATTCTTTTTCTCTAGCCTCCTCCTCTTTCTCTTGGATTTCTCGAGTTTTGGCACTTTCCTCCTCAAAAATTAGGTCGTATGCATTCATCAACGCCTCGCCGGGTCCATCCATGGCGACTAAACGAGATGCTGGTACGAAAGTGTCCCATTTTTTGCTGTAACCATCGTATCCTACTAAGAATGCCTTTTCCGATGGAAAGTTTTTGCGAAACTTGCGCATACCAAGTTTTTTTATTTTAGCACGATATAGCAAGCCAGACGGGGCCAGGATGCTCGTCTTTGGAACGCCAGTCATATCATAGCATAGGACAACGTCCCCGACAGCATATTCCACGGGCTTCGTATTTACAGCATCTCGCATAGAATCTAAGGTGACAATTGTAGCCATCTCCTCCACCATATCCTCCAGGAGAGCGAAATCTTCAGCTTCTTTGCGCTGCGCCTCTTGCAGGATCAGATCCCGAGCCGCGGAGGCGAGTTTTTTCTGCCTTTCCTTCGCCGCCTTCGACTTCATTTCTTCCTCTGCAAAACGACTGCGCGTCTTTTCCAGCTCGTCGACCTCATTTTCGTCCTCCTCGTCGTCCAAGCCACTTTCGTCAGAAGACGACTCAAAGTCATCATCGTCATCGTCACTACTACCTGAATCAACGGCTTCCACCGAATGTGAGTCCTGTTCTTGAGCGAGGCTGGATGTGTTGCCGAGGGTCTCTTCAGAGGAAGAAGAAGATGGGGACGCCGCTAAATTACTCGCTTCAGCAGGGGAGTGTGCTGTGGTCTTTTTGGCGGGCGAAGTCAACACCGGTTTTGCACTGTTTTCAACTGAGGGCGTGGGTGCTCGGGATTGATCTGTGGGGGGCAAGGACAGAGAATGGTCCTTCACGGGCACGACCGTCTGGCTCGGCTCGGTGGTCACAGGGGTGGCAGCTTTTTTGGCGGGCACTTTCCGCCCAAAAAAACTAGCCATGAAATTTTGCTGCTTCAAAACTTTGGGTTTCGCTGACTTTTCTTTTAGCTGCCCTTTTCGCACACCGGAGAGCATTTTTTCAGCTTTGGATGATTGGTTGCTCGTCTTTTTACCTGTCCTAGGCGTAGTACCTTTCTCAGTAAGCGTATTTTTGGTAGAGGCTTTTGCCTTCAGCCCTCCTGGTTGTGGTGAGAACATGATATACACCAACGATTTTCTGCAAGTTTGCAGGCGGGCTTTTGGAGCAAACAAACACACACGCGCACACACACACGCACACACACACTTGGAAGGGCTGCAAATACACGCGCCCTCGTCCGTCCATGCCATACGAGCTACGCCCTCCACCCAGCTCTCCTTCGTCAGCTTCAAAGATACGATGTCGAACATACTTGTTGCGCGGGAATAGACGTGATCAACGATATCAAGTATTAAATACAAAATTCGGAGATGAAAGGTCTCTATCAACCTTCGACAATATAATGATATTCCATGTAGATGCGGTAGGTAGAGAGAGAGAGGAGGGAGGTACGCGCCAATTTTCAAATTATTGATGCATGGATTGCATGGATGCATGGGCGGGAAGATGACGGGCTGGCTGGATGGTTGCTGCTGTGCTGCTGTGCGGAATGATGTACTGTGCTGTGCTGTGCTGTGTTCTGAACTGTCCCGTGACAAAGGGAACGAGGAACGAACGTCTGTCGTCTGCTCTAATCTCGCGAGACCGGAGGTGGTGGTGCTCGTGCGTGGTGCTAGCTAGGTGATGGCTGACTGGCAGTGTTTTTTAAGGGTGGTGATTGCAGATACACTCTTCTTACTGTACAGACCAGTTGAAAATCCCTGATTCTCCCTCCTTGAGTCTAGTTGTGGTAGTAACCGAAGAAGTTGTACATCAACGAGAACAACACACCACCACACGGGGAGATGGCGATGGCACCTCCAATAATAAAATAATAACACCAGTAACCAACACCACAGATGACGACTAAAACTAACTTCAAGGACTCTCTGACGCCTATAATGTTCCCGTGGTGCACATGTCACTCGAGGAAGCATGGGAGTGGGACACCTCCCATTTCAGGATTTTTCGTGGCAGACTGTACAGAAGGTGTGTGTCGTTATCCTTGCAGAAGGAGAGACTCTCTGGCTCAAGGAAGCATGTCTTCAGACGAGAAGGCAGCGCTGGCGCGGTTGAACAAGTTGCGTCGCCTACCATCAAATAAAAAGTGTGCTTCGTGCAATACAGAATGTGCGAGTCCAACGGGGTTCCCAAATGTGTGCGAGAAGTACAAGACATTTGTATGTAGCATGTGTAAGAGTTCCCATCAAAGTTTTTCCCACCGCGTCAAGCACGCCAGCATGAGCACGTGGACGGTTGATGAAGTCGCAGAATTGGAATATGGACGGGGTGGAGGGAACGAATACGCAAGAGAAACTTATTTTGCAAACTTGGACGAGCACTCTGACGAGTGGCCGTCCAAAGGTGACAAACTGGAAGTCTTCAAAAAATTTATTGACAAAGCGTATAATAGACTTTATTGGAACGATGGCGCAGTATCCAAACCGAAAAAGTCCAAGCACAAGAAAAGCAAAGAAAAGAAAAAAAAGAACAAACACCCGAAAGCGTCAAGCGACCAGTGGGACTTTACTGGCGAACCCAGTGTTCAGGAAGACTTTGATTTGTTTGGCCCAATGACGACGGGGCCTGAAACCACCAAACGCGCTGTTATTGAGAAACCTTTTGAAAATAACACATTCCAAGCCGGGTCCCCAAATGATGCCGAGTTTGATTTGTTTGGGGGAGACGATACATTTCAGGCGTCAAGCCCCAATTTTGACCCTAACATCCCAACCGCATTGAGTGGGGATGATGAGCCGAGTGACCAGTTTGGCGAGTTTACGTCGTTTACTAGCAACGGTAATGACGTTTCTAAGGAAGATAATTCGTTTGACGTTTTTGCACAGGGGGGGAATACGTCTACTCACAACAGTGCTGAGGATGTATTTGCATCGTTTGGTGGGCTTGGCATGTCCAGCGGACCCGAGGAAGAACGGAGTCACAAAAAGAAAAAGAGTAAAAAGAAGAAGAAGTCACTAGAATCGTCGATCGCGGAAACACGAGACGATGATTTGCTTAATTTTGGTCAATTGGAAGATCCTGCTGCTTCTTCTGATTTTATGGCGTCTATCATGGATCAATCGTCGACGACAAACTTCTCTACTACTAACCGTGGAGCACCAAGCTCCCAATCGACTCCAGATGCATTCGATCCCTTTAGTATGCTTTCAGGATCCCTGGCGTCTTCACAAGCCGCGCCGCCAATAAACATCAACAAAGGACAATCTCATACGAATCCGCCTCAGCCACCAAGTTTTAATTATGGCATGGGGGCTACAACCATGCAAAGCAGCATGGCAGGATTAGGAGGGTTTGGCCAATCTCCCTTCACTGGGGCTCCATCTAGGGAGTTCCTTGGCGGTCGATCTACCCATCCTGTAGCACCATCTACTGGAAACAATTTGCCAGTCGGAAACACGCCATCTCTGCAGAAAAAGCAGGCGCCTTCTTCACACCATGGGGACCCATTTGCGGGTTTAGTCAATTTTTAGTATCGAGAAGGGGTATCATACAATTGTCGTAGAAGTGTACTAATATATCATAAGTATGATATATCATATTTATTTGATTCGAAAAGGTACTGATAGTGAGCAACTTTTGACTGTATGTAAAAATAATTAAAATTAAAATAAGCGCGTATTGTACGTATGTAACTTCTTGTTTCTTTCAGTGTTTCAAACGCAACAAATTCAAAAATATTACGTAAGAGATTAGGTGACCGCGAAGGCCCTAGAAATCCATTCAGACGCACTGAGGCCATCGATAATGTCCTCCGTTCGGATTCCCTGTTCGGACTGCCGCTGAGAACAACGACGCCCCGCGCTTCCGATGCCCTTGAGCCCAGCATAGATTTGTGTCATATGGTCTGCGGGAGCCCTGGAAAGTACGTCGCGCTCTCGTTCGAACGCAAGGTTCACTCTCGCTTCGAATCTTTTCAAAATGGCGACAGTAAACTTGTTGAAAAATGTCCAGCCATACAAAAAGAACATGTCCCAAACTTTCCACAGCAACTCCCCATCAAGTACATACGAATATAAAGTTAACACCCATTCCGTTGCGTACGCTACTGGAAGAATCCCACACTCTTCAAACTGCACAGCGAGCCCGGGGCAATACTCCTTGCATAACTGATGTATATCATCACATTTTTCAAGCGTCCCTTTCATTCCAACCTGAAAGTTGGCTCTGAGGTTATACTTTTCATCCATCATCAAATGTACAAACATCTCAAATGCAAGGCTTTCATTGACATGCTGGAGCAATTGTCCAACTAACATGTTCATCCCTTGAACATAACCACACCGAGATCTATCCAAAACGGCCAATTTCTCATACGTAACCCAACATAGTAATACCCGGCGGAGTGACTTTTGCCCAGACCCATTCTTGCGACGAAATAAAATATGCTGTGGGTACGTCCTATCAATATCTAACTCGATCAAGGCAGCTGCTTCAGTATCCGGTATTTGTCTGGATAATTTCCAATACATACGCGCCAAATTGGTTCTGTCTGGGGAGTTAGAACGAACGATTCGTAACCAATACAACCCGTGTCCACTACGCGACGAGCAAGTCTGGTCACCGGACATGACCGCTGGATGGCCACCGAATCTCTGGCGAGACGGGGTATCGTGGGATATCGGGGAGTGGATAAATTTACCACTACTATGCCCAAGCCATGTTCGCCGTGCCTGACTAATTTGGCCTTCTCTGTTGGTGAAGACTGTGGAAAGATTGGAACTGCAGAGTCAACATGTTTTTGCCTTAGTGTGCAGTGAATACTGTTTTTTACACACTAACGAGCGTTCAGGTGTCAATCGGATCGGAATGATTGAATGAAATGATTCAGATAGTACGCATTACGCATACATTATCATATTATCATACGAATAGTTAATATAATAGTTAAACACTACAACAAGAATACCCTACCTGAATCCTCCTGTTTTTTGAGGAGGACAGAGAAACTTGTGATTGTAGATTAATGGGGTGGATGCAGCAGCGGACGGAGCTGGTATACGAATATATGTAGTATACGACACTGTTATGAACCATAAATGGGACTTAAGCCTGTCACACGGGTCCACCACATGGCGGTGTGAGGTTGGCAGACGCCTGCATTTTGAGTTGGGGTGAGTGAGGTTTGTTGGACCATTTTCCCATTTCCAAAGTGTACGGCCAGGAAAGAGTGCAAGTAGAGAAATATGGCTTCTCTTGGACACGTGGTTGCGTACGCATTGTTTGTCGTTCTCGTGGTGAGTCCTATAAATGCGTTCCAGGGCTTTCGATTAGACGACTACGGACGCAGGGTATCTCTGGAAAGTTCTACTTTACTTCAAGCAGGGGCTGGGCAAGAACTTCGGTTTCGGGCGAATCCCGAGTCATCAGCTAAACTTGACGAAAAGCTGAAGCGTTTAGTTCAAGAAAAGGCAGAAGTGGGTCAGAAAATTGCGGCGCTCCCTGATATTGAACCCGAATCCGTTACGAAGACGCTGTCGGAGAAGGATGTCAAGGCAGCACTAAGCGGAGTCGAGCGGCTGCGGAGCTTCCAAGCGGGTTCAAAACTTCTGAATAAAATAGTTGTGCGAATGAAGAAGAATCCTGGAGAAGATATGAAACCAATAGAGAAAATATTAAATGCTTTAAAACGGCACGTTTCCGAGGATCAGAAAACTGCTTTGAAGGTCTTCAAAAAACTTAGCTCGACGTGCCAGGAACAGATGGTTGAAACGGAAAGCAAAGTAAAAGAAATAGAAAGAGAAATGTCGTCAGCGGCTGAACTGAAAGCAGCGGGGCTGAAAATCCGGCTTGGTGATGAAAAACATAATCTGCAAAGGTTTGCGACATCTTGCGCAACAATGCGAAGGGAGTATGCATCCGCGGAAAAAAACCGGCAAGAACATCTCCGAGCGCTAACAATCGCTGACTCAATCATAAACCTGCCGGGGTTGAAAATCGCACTTGGCTTAGTCAAACAAATTCCTACTGCAAAGCTTCATAATGTTGATGCCATTGAGACAGCGCCTATTGATAGCCCTGTGGAGAAAAAATTCCAGAATGATTTGACTGGCGAGGCGGGATTTGTGCTGGAGGATCCATTGGAGAACGAAATGAAACGAAAGGAAGACATGTCGGTCAAGAAAGAGC